>Ga0265798_10000925_pt1 | contig 46968 bp, 41 predicted proteins | sample P3T30metagenome_FD_192430 | JGI IMG/M metagenome (GOLD analysis project Ga0265798, IMG submission 192430) | Plant litter microbial communities from East Loma Ridge, Irvine, California - P3 T30 | ecosystem: Environmental > Terrestrial > Plant litter > Unclassified | place: USA: California...
AAATTTGACGACGAAGATCTGAAGGCGGCCGTGTTCCGTTTGCTCCACGAGCCTCCAGCGAACCATGGCATCAATCGCACTTCTTGGATCATGCGCGACCTACGCACAGTCATGGCTAAGCAAGGGTTTCCCGTGTGCGCTGCTGTGGTGCGCCGAATCGTCCGAGATGCCGGGTGGAAGTGGAGAAAGGCGAGGATCGTCCTTACTTCTCCGGACCCGGCATATCGCGGGAAACTGGCAGCCGTTCAGGCAATTCTGTCCGGTCTCGGTGCTGACGAGGCGTTTTTCTCAATCGACGAGTTCGGCCCGTTTGCCGTCAAGATGAAGCAGGGTCTGAAACTTGACCCACCCGGCCCGCATCGCGTGGTGCCGCAGTGGCAGAAGTCGAAGGGCTGCATGATCATGACGGCGGCGCTGGAACTCAGTGGCAACCAGGTGACGCATTTTTACAGCGACCGGAAGAACACGACGGAGATGATCCGCATGATGGACGTGCTGCTCGAGCGATATGCTGATAGCCGCACCATCTATCTGTCATGGGACGCGGCCTCGTGGCACGTCTCGAAGAAACTGCGACAACGGATCGAGGGGCATAACGCAACTGCCGAGGCGGCGGGGAAGCCGCTCGTGGAGACGGCCCCACTGCCCGCCGGCGCTCAGTTCCTCAACGTCATCGAGTCGGTCTTCAGCGGCATGGCGCGGGCGATCATCCACAACAGCGACTACGGATCGCTCGACGACACGAAAGCGGCGATTGACCGTTACTTCGCGGATCGCAACCGCACGTTCCAGGGAAGCCCCAAGCGGGCCGGCAACCGCATCTGGGGCAAGGAACTCGTACCGCCCGTCTTCTCGGACAGCCAAAACTGCAAAGATCCGAGGTGGCGATGACGCTTGATGTGGTGGGCCCGGCAGGACTTGAACCCGCGACCTAGCCGTTATGAGCGGCCAGCTCTAACCAACTGAGCTACAGGCCCGTGGTGTTGCCTATGTCGTCGAGCCTTGCGCAGCGCAATACCCCGGTGGCCGCTTTGCGGGCTCGGCGAGGCTGAACCGCTCTACTGCCCGCGATCCAACGTGTCGCTTGGACTACGCGCGTCGCCTTCCTTCTGATGCTCCGTCGAGAGGTTCGGCGCCGGCTGCGTCTCGGTGCTGGTGTTCGGCGACTTTCCTTTTTTGCCCGGCTCGGTCGAGAGGTTGGGGCTGGACTGGGTCTCGTGATGCCCGTCGTCAGTCATTGTCACTCTCCTTTGGACATCGACGGCCGGGCTACAAGCAGCGTTCCTCAGAAGTGACCGCCGGGCTTGGGTGCCGCATCAGCAGGCAATCGTCGATGGAACATTCGTCTCCTGAGCTCCGCGAGCTTCAGTTCAGAAGCCCGAGGGCTTGGCGAGCGCCAAGCTCCACCGCGTCAACAGGAACCAAATCGGAAACTTGCCGTAGCAGCGTCTGGTCCTCGTGTGAGATCGTCTTACCAAATACGCAGAACCGGCTACTGTTCTCGGGGCCTATATCGCCGAACGCCGTATAAGCAGCGCTGATCGATGCGGGATGTGGGCTCACCGGCCGTACAAGTAATGGCCTGCTGGCATCAATGACTGCAAAGTCGATTTTCCAGGCTTTGCCGCTATGTCCTCGCCAATCGACATCCTTGCCAATCCGATGCGGCGCAACGACACGTCCAAGCGCCTCTTCGATACGGAGTGAAAGGTCTTTTTCTGTACGCCTGAGCGTGTGATCCACTGCAACGCTGGCAGCGAGCGCAGCGCCATTTGCCACTGCAAGGATACCGGCTTGCAGCCATTCCGCGTCAGGGACAACTGCCACAAGCGAGCCTGCCTCGATCGTCACACCATGTCGTTTTCTGGCCTCTTCTAAGCCAGTGCGAAGCGCTTGGTCGTCTTTGGCATGCACGAGCACATTGCGCGCGCAACCACCGCCGTCGGTGATGCGGAAGCCGCCACCAAACTGGGCAACGTGGACAAAGACCACGTCGGCGCTGGGGTACAAGCAGTCTGTGGCCAACCTCAGACCAAGATCGGAACGCTCGCAGACGCGATCGCGAGCAAGAAGCGAGTGGAGTTCGTCACAGTTGATCATCGTGGAGGCTCATCGAGCGGCAATCTGCCCTGCGGAGGCATTTCGCATAATCGCTGCTGCGCATCCACCTGTATATTCAGATCCTGAGCCGCCCATGCCAGCGCGGCAGCGATCGTCGGCACCTCGCCACTGATCTCGCGCCGATACGGAAGACGGCCAAACCCGTTCGCCAAGACGAAGATGCGATTTACATCCCAAGGGTGCACGTGGGGGCCACAGACGCGAGCCGATAACCCTAAAGCAAGCGCCGCAAAGGGGTTCGGCTTGCACTCGCCGGAAGGAACCACGTCCAAGCGGTAAATAAGCCGCTGGCGGGATAAGGCCGAGATGGACCACCGACCTTGGCTAGCGTCACACGTCATGCAGAGCTCGCCGCGCTGAATGCCGTTTGCATCCTCGATGCCCCATCTAAGCTGCCAGTCTCGATCGTAATAGTCGACCCAAGCAGGCATCAATCCCGCTAACGTCTTATAGCTTTAAAGAAATGCATCAGCTTCATCGCATTCAGCCTCGCTCATAATCAAAGGCTATCGACTTGAAGGGCGAGAGTCGAGGATCACTGTGGTCGCGTTCCTCGTTGTGAATTCGAGCAGGCTTTGGAAGCTAGGCGCCCCACTCAGGCCCATCCTCGTCCGGCTGAAAGCTGTGCGGGTCGTAGGGCTCTGACCTGCGCGCCGGCCGAGGTGGGCGCGGCGGCGTGGGCGGCTTGTCCGAGGCCGGCGGCAAGGTCGGCACCCCACCGCCGAACCGCACCCGGATGAACGTCGACCCGCCGTCGATACCTTGGAAGATCGCCACGACCTCCTCGCCTCGACCGATCCGCAGCCCGACATAGGGCGCTCGCTCGGCATTGACGTAGCCGATCTGCATGCCTTGCGGGCTGAAGACCGCGATCGCGTTCGGGTCGTGCTTGTTCTTCGGTTCAGGCACCAGCTCGATCGGCGCGCCGGGCAGCGTCATTATCGCCTCGGATCTGCGGTTGCTGCCGTCGGCGTTCGGGAAGTCGATTCCGACGACGGCAAGGGTAAGCTCCTGCATGTCGCCCAGTTACGACGATGGCGAATGCGCTGTCGAGATTAGGCAAGCAATCCGCGTACGCTGTCGGCGTTCACCAGGCGCCTACCACCGATCTTCTTCGATGCGAGCTTACCTTCCTCCAGGAGCTTGTACACCGTACCCCTGCTCATCCCCAGCACCTCGGCGGTGTCGTCAACGGATAACGCGACGACGTCAGGCGCCAGGATCTTGCGTGGAGCCTTGGCAGGTGTCGCTGCCGGCGCAACAGTAGCCGGCGGTACGATCGGCTCAGAACGAATCTCCTGGACGGTCGCGGCCGGAACAGGCTTGCGGCGCGTGACGGCGGACTGCCGCTCGCGGCCGTGCTCAACCGCCGCGGCCTTCACCGACTTTTCGTCGAAGCGGATCCCCAACACGCTCGCGCTGTCCGACGAATCAATCCCCAGCCGCACGGAGCCGACACCGAAAACCTCGGCAACTTTGCCCTCGGCTACGATGCGCTTCCACATCGGGCGGTCAATCCGTGCATCGCGAACCTCGCTTGTTGCGCCGCTTGTTTCGGATACCTCTTGGAGCCGCGCGTAGCCCTTGATCAGCCCAGCCTCGGCGAGATCGGCCAGCAGTCGTACGCAGTCCACGCCGGTGTCAGCGTCTTCCAGCAGCCGGAGAGCGGCGCGAGGTGAAATCGGTTGAAAGGCGCTCACATGATCTCCGTCGCGGCGAAAGGGTCGAAACTGCCTCGCACGCCGATCATGAATTTTTGGCTACCAACCGCTCCTAGCTGTTCACCCGTAATCACTTAGAGCAGCATCAACGTGTGGGACACGGTGGCGGACGCGCCCACCATCCGCCCAGTCTTAGTGTAACAGTTACAGATAGTTACGCTGCTGGTTTTGGTGGTCCCGGAGGGACTCGAACCCCCGACGCCCACATTAGGAATGTGGCGCTCTATCCGGCTGAGCTACGGAACCACGCCGCTCTCCCCTAACCTGCCGGGGCCGCGTGCTCAAGCGTGTCGATCAGTTGATCGTATCGGGCGGCAGAACCGGGAACGGAAGCGGCGCGACGGCGACGCCTTCGTCGATCAAGGATTTGGCTTCGGCGAGCGACGTCTGGCCGTGGATCGGCCCCGCCGGTAGCTCACCGGCATGCATCGCCCGCGCCCGTTCCGGAAAAGCGGTGCCGACCCATTCGGAACCGGCCAAAGCCTTTGCCTGCGCTGCCGCCAGCGCGCGCATCGCCGCCTTGATCGCTGCCGGGTCTGGCGGTGCGTCGGGCACCGCGGTGGCGACGGCGCGGGTGTTCCCCTTGGCCGCCAGGTTCGGCGCCATCACAGCTTTGACCACATCGCCGTCTCCGCATAACGGACACGACAACAGGCCACGCTCGCGCTGCTCCTGATAAGCAGCGCACGTATTCGAACCATGCCTCGAATACGTGCGCCTGCGAACATCGCAGGTCGAACACGATCATGTGGTCGACACTTCGGGAATTGGGCGGCGGTGCGCGATCACCGGCACGCGTGCGCGAACATCGGCGATCCGCGCCGGGTCTATGTCAGCGAACCCGAGCCCGGCGGCCTCGCCCATGTCGAGCAGCACCGTGCCCCACGGGTCGATCACCACCGAATGGCCGTACGTTGCGCGGCCGTCCTCATGCGTGCCGGTCTGTGCGGCGGCGACGACATAGGCGGCCGATTCGATCGCACGCGCGCGCTGGAGGATGTGCCAATGCGCCGCGCCAGTCGGCCGCGTGAACGCGGCGGGCGTCGCCAGAACGGTCGCACCGGCGTCGCTCAGCGCCGCGAACAGCGCGGCAAAGCGCAGGTCGTAGCAGATCGACAGCCCGAGCGCGCCGACCGGTGTGTCGACCACCACTGCGCGCGCGCCCGGCGCGTAGGCAGCGGATTCGCGCCAGCTTTCACCGCTCGGCAGATCGACGTCGAACAGATGGAGTTTATCATAACGCGCCCGAATCCCGCCGGTGTCGTCGATCACGAACGCGCGGTTCGCCAGCCGGCCATCATCGCCATGCACCGCGAGCGAACCGAGGTGCACCCAGACGCCATGTTCCCTTGCCGCCGCGCGGGTCGCGGCCAGAACCGGATCATTCCCTTCTGCATGGAGCGAAGCGGCAGCGCGCTTGCGGTTCTGATCAATCAGGCCGGACATTTCCGGCGTGAACAGCATCGCCGCCCCGCCCCGCGCCGCCTCCGCCACCGCATCGACGATGGTGCGTACGTTGGCGAGCGGATCGACCCCGCTCGTCATCTGGAGCAGCGCGATCTTCATGCCGCGAGCAGGGCGTCCAGCTTTCCGGCGGCCTCCAGCGCGGCGAGATCGTCCGATCCGCCGACGTGCGTGTCACCGATGAAGATCTGCGGCACCGTCGTGCGACCGTTGGACCGACCGAGCATTTCGGCGCGCTTGGGGCCGCCCATCGATATGTCGAATTCCTCCACCTCGACGCCCTTCGACGTGAGCAACCGCATCGCGCGCGAGCAATAGGGGCAGAACGCCTTGGTATAGATTTGTGTCTTTGCCATGGGTTGAACGTGTGCAGTCGGTCGCCGCTTGTCAATCACGTGCCATCCGAATCGATTACCCGCGCCCAACACAGGATCGCTACCGAAGCGGCACCCGCCGAAAGCAACGCGTCGGCGCAAGCGTCGGTCGTGGCGCCGGTGGTGTAGATGTCATCGACCAGCACGACCGCCCGCCCCGCCACCCGTTCAGGCGCCTCCACGGCGAACGCGCCACGGACTGCCCGCGCGCGACCTTTGACACCCAACCCGCGCAGCATCGGCGTGGCGCGCGTGCGCCGCAGCAGCATCGGATCGGCCTCAACCTGAGTCGCCTTCGCGAGCGCGTTCGCGATCAGCGCCGCCTGGTTGAAGCCGCGCGACCACATCCGCCAGCGGTGCAGAGGCACCGGCACGAGCAGGTCCGCCCCCGCCGGCACCAGCCGCGCCATCTGCCGGGCAACCGTTTCCGCGAAGGCGATGCGGCCGCCGTATTTCAGCCGTAGCGCCAGCGTGCGCGCGACGTTGCCATAGGCGACCGCCGCAAAGACGCCGGAATGGCGTGGCGGTTCGGCGATACAGTCCGCGCACAATTCGGAAACGCCATAATCGTGTTCGAACGGCATCTGGCACCCCGCGCACCACGGCGGCGCGAGGAAGCGAAGATCACCCCAGCAGCTGGCGCAGAACCGGTGATCGGCGCCGGTCACAGCGCCGCACCCCGGGCAGCGTGGCGGCAGCGCGAGGCCGGCGACGAAACGCAAAGGTGCGGCAAGCGGCGACACAGCCCCTTGTCGCGTGCTCGGCGAACCGGCACAAGCCGCAGCGTGAGCGTACCCGACATCTTCGATCGCGCCGCCCGGCGCCAGCACCGCGACCGCGCCGCACCCGGCTTTGCTGACCACGACTTCGTGCGCGCGGTGATGCTGGACGGCATTCAGGAGCGCCTCGACAGCGTAAAGCGCAGCTTTGCCGACGTGCTCGACCTTGGCTGTTTCGATGGCAGCTTCAGGCCCGGTGCGGCGATCACGCGGTGCGATGCCGGTCCGCGCTTCGCGGCGACGGCGGGCGGGATCGTTGCCGAGGAGGATGCCCTGCCGTTCGCGGAGGCGAGCTTCGACCTGATCGTATCGGCAGGCGTGCTCGACAGCGTGAACGATCTGCCGGGCGCGCTGATCCAGGCGCGGCGGGCACTTCGCCCGGATGGCCTGTTCCTCGCGGCATTCGTCGGCGCGGGCTCGCTCGCCACGCTCCGCGCCGCGTTGCGCGTCGCAGAGGGCGACCGGCCGGCAGCGCGCTTGCACCCGCAGATCGACGTGCGCTCGGCCGGCGATTTGCTGATGCGCGCCGGCTTCGCGCTGCCGGTGGCGGACAGCGAGACGCTCAACGTGCGGTACGGGGACCTCGGCGGGTTGCTGCGGGATCTGCGCGGCATGGGCGCCAGCAACGCAATGGTCGGGCGGCGGCCGTTACGCCGCGATACTCTGGCGGCGGCTTATCAGGCGTTCGCGGACCTGGCCGATCCGGACGGGCGCGTGCCCGAGCGGTTCGAAATCATCTTCATGACCGGCTGGGCACCCGCCCCGTCGCAGCCACAGCCCGCGCGGCGTGGCAGCGCCACGGCCTCACTGGCGGCGGCGCTGAAGATACCGGACGCATAAGCAACCCTGCTACACGCCACCCTCACGCGCGCACGCCGCGTGAGCCAAGCGGCAGTTCACAGGCGCCGAAAGACGATGTCCGATAATAGCAACAGCGCCTGAACGTCAGCCGATCATGCCTTCGCCGGCGCCCTTGGCGAGCATGCGGCCGATCGCGTCGAACAGCGAGTCCATCGCGACGGGCTTGAACAGCACCTCGTCCGCGCCGGCCGCAAGGCAGCGTTCGCGCAAATCGATCGCGGTGTCGGCAGTGATTACGATCACCGGCAGATCCGCCTTGGCGTCGCCGCGTGCGCGAATATGCCCAAGCGCGGTGAAACCGTCCATGCCCGGCATCCGAAGGTCGAGCAGCACGATGTTGAAATCGTTCTGATTGATCAGCTCCAGTCCAATCTCGGCACTTTCGGCTCCGGTCATGGTGGCGCCAGCCACATCGAGCATGTCATTCACGACCCGACGATTCATCGCATCGTCTTCGATGAACAGAATCCTCATGGCCGGTGGCCGGCGAAGAACTTCGAGGTTTGCTCAGGCTTCATGGTACGCTCACTATCGGATCATGCCGCCTGCGTTACAAGCCCGCTTGGCGGCTCATCTCGCAGATTTCCGCCATACATCACGTCCGCCAGTCGCGCGCCGGCGACCGGCTTCGCCACCAGCCGGTCGATGCCAGCTTGTTCGGCGCGACTATAGTCACCCATTTCGGGTACCGCCCACAACAAAGTGCTGCCCGCGCCCGACGACCGGGCAGAATCCGCGATTTGGCCCAGCGCGGTCGCTACGTCCTCGCCGGTCCTGATCGTGGCGTCGTCGATCAGCACCTGTGCGACACCGCCAGCTTCGATCCGCGCTACCGCCTCCGCCACGCTGCTTGCAAAAGTCACCGTGCCGGCGTGCGGCGCAAGGACGGTGCGCAACATCGCCCGCGTGATGGGATTGCGATCCACGATCAGCAATCCCTGCGTCAGCGGCTCCGCGGCCACGGTGTCGGGCGTGGTGGCATGCACCAGCGGCAGGTCGATTGTGAAGGTAGACCCCTCGCCCGCCACGCTGGTGACCGTCACGTCGCCGCCCATCGCGCGCGCCAGATTGCGACAGATCGACAGACCGAGCCCGGTGCCGCCGAAGCGACGCGTGGTCCCCGCATCAACCTGTCGGAAGGACTCGAAAATCAGGTCGAACTTGTCCGCCGGGATACCGATGCCGCTATCCCGGATCGCAATCCGCACGCGCTCCCCGTTGACGGCGGTCGCAGTGGTTACCGCAAGTCCGATCGTGCCGCGCTCGGTGAACTTGATCGCGTTGGACAGCAGGTTGAACACGATCTGCCGCAGCCGCGTCACGTCGCCTTCGATGCAGCGCGGCGATTCGTTCAAGTCTAGCGCAAAGACAAGCCCCTTGGCGCGGGTCTGCTCCTGCCACATCTGGCTCACGTCGCGCAGCATGTCGGCAAGGTCAAACGGCGCCTGCTCGATCGAAAGGTTGCCGGTCTCCATCTTGGCAACGTCGAGAATGTCGTCGACCAGCGCTCGCATCGTCACCCCCGCGCTGTGTACGATGCCGATGCGATCCCGCAGCGTGCCGGCAAGCGCCTGATCCGCCAGCATCACCTGCGTCATGCCGAGGATGCCGTTCAGCGGCGTGCGGATCTCGTGGCTGGTGGTGGCGAGGAACTCGGTCTTCGCGGCGAGCGCCTTGCCCAGCGCGGTGTTGGTTTCGGCGAGATCAAGGTTGGCGGCCCAGACATCGTTGCGGCTGCGACGGATCACGATAAGGCTGGTCGCAAGCAACGCGACGACGACAAGCGTGACGATCCCCGCACCGGTGAAGATCAGTTGCTGGGTTTGCGCGCGGGCATGTTCGAAGGCGTTGGTGCGCGCCAGTTCCTCGTTGCGCAATTTGGCGATCCGCAATTCCTGATTGGCGAAGTCGAACCGCGCGGCGGCCAGCGCGGTGTTGGTCGAGGCGGCAAGCGTCGAGGTCTGGTCGTCGAGATGCTTGAGCGCTTCGAGATGTTCGAGCGCAAACTTCTCATCGCCAACGCGCTTGAATGCCTGATATGCGGTTTCGTGCGCTTCGCGGTCGGACAGGGTAGGTTGCGCCGGATCGACGCTGACGAACGCGCGCGTGATCAGCGTGGCGGCGCGCTGCGCGTCACCGTGCTGAAGCGCGGATTGTGCCGCAAGCGCCCAGAACTGCACGATCGCGGCCGCTGCCTCCGGCTCGCGCCGGTACCCGAAACCCAGCGCGATGGTACGATCGGCGGCTTCGGCCTTGCCGGCGCGAAGTTCGCTGCGCGCGATGTTGCTCAGCACACGTGCTTCCAGCGCGGGGCTGTGCAAGGTCTTGGCAAGGGTGAACGCTTCGCGGAACTGCTGCTCGGCCTCCCGAAACCGGCCGAGCTCCTTCAACGCGTTGCCGCGGTTGTTGAAGATCGACAGCAGCAACTGCGGGTCGGCGCTGTAAACGTCACGCGCCTGGTCGTAGTAGCGTAGCGCGTTGCGGTAATCGCCGGCTTCCTGGTACAGCAACGCGATGAACAGCAGCGCGACCGCACGGCTGCGTGTCTCGCCGATATCGCGGAACAGGTTATGCGCCTGTTGATAATCGGCAAGCGCGGCGGCGACCTGCGCGGTCGCGGTGTGCAGCCCGCCGCGCGACAGCAGAATGTCACCGGTCAATTTGGTCGCCGGCCCGGCGGCGGTCGCCGAAGCGTAGGCACTGTCGATCAACGGGCGGGCATGCGTCACGTCGTCGAGACGCACATAGGCCTCACCCTGCAGCCACTGCGCGGTGGCAATGCCGATCGCACGGCGGTTGCCCGGTAAAGAAGCCGCCGCCTGCTGAGCGATCCGCGCCTTCTCGATTGTCTCTTCGGGGTTGACCAGCATCGCCGCTCTGGCATCGGCGATGAGTGCGTCGAACCGATCGCTGCCTGCTGCCCACAAAGGGTGGGAGGCAAGTAGCACTCCACATGCCAGCATCAGCATGTAGAGCAGGTGCCTGATCCGCGTGTTTGGAAGGATACTGGTCATTGCCCGGCATCCTACCGCCATGATCGTTAAAGCGTCGCTAAGCGCTGATACCGGGTCATCCCGTGCGCCAGAAACTGGCGGGGCGCTTGAACATCGAATCCCGCCCATCGCCGCCGAGTTTCAGGCTGTCGTCGCGCAAGAAGGCACGGAACGCGTCGATCGAGATCGGCCGGCTGAGCAGATAGCCCTGCACCATGTCGCAGCCCATCACCGTCAGCAGCGCGAGCGCCGCCTGGGTTTCGACTCCTTCGGCGGTCACCTCCATCTCCAGCGCGTGGGCGAGATCGATGGTCGAGCGCACGATCAACGGATCGCGGTTGCTGCTGGTAAGCTGGAGTATGAACATCTTGTCGATCTTCAACTCGCGCGCCGGCAGCTCCTTGAGGTACGCTAGGGACGAAAGGCCGGCGCCGTAATCGTCGATCGCGATGGTGATGCCGACCTCATCGAACTTGCGCAGGTTCGCAATCGCACTCTGCGGATCGCGGATCACCGCCGTCTCGGTGATTTCGAAGCCGATCCGGGCACCACCCTCGCGCACTTTGCGGCACGCAGTGGCGACGAACTCGGCATCACCGAGCAACTGCCCGGAAATGTTGATGAAGATCGTCAGATCGCGACCCTCGGCGCGCAGAATGCGCTGGTCCGCGATGACGCGATCGAGCGTCCACAGGGTCAAAGCGTCGATCTGACGCGATTCCTCTGCGATGGTGATGAAGTCGCCCGGCAGGATCAACCCACGGCGCGGATGCTGCCAGCGGACCAGCGCCTCCGCACTCGAGATTTCCTGACGCCGAACATGCACCTTGGGTTGATATTGCAGGAACATCTCGCCGCGTGCGATCGCATCCGGCAGGTCACGGACGAGCGACAACCGGTCGAACGCCGGCGAGCCTGCGGACAGATCACGCAGCACGGTGCGAAGTTCGGACCGCGCCTGTTCGAGCGCACCTTCGGCCTCTTCAACCAGCCGCACGTCCTCGGTACTGCCGACCGGAGCGGCCGCGGCGGCAAAGGTGATCTCCAGACGATGCCGTTCGCCGTCGATTTCGAACGGTGCCTCGAAGGCGGCTCGCAATGTCTCGATCGACGCTTCGATCGCGGCAAAATCCGTCGAGCCCAGTTCGAACTCGACGAGGGTGCGCCCGACCGCCGTTGCGCGCAGCCCGGCTATGCACCCGACCGCACGATCCACCAGCGTCGTCGCAAGCCCATCGGCGCAGAGACGGCCGAGATGCCGCCGCAAACCTGCAAAGTTGGCAATCTCCGCCAGCGCAACAACGCGCCACGCCGTTATCGTAGAAGCGCCGCTCGAACGATAATCGCGCGTTCGGCTGCGGCCGTGTCCCAAATCGGAACGCTTCGGCATACCCAGCAAAGGTGCCTCGCTCCGCGTCGACGGCAGCTCGCCGGGTGTATGAGGCCATTCGGCCGGGAAATCCTGGGTTTGGAGAGCACGCGCCATGATGCGGGCTTAGGATGAGAGGCTTGAACGAAGCGTTAAACAACGCCGCCATTTCCGCAGAGATCTCGCGAAGGCGATTGAAAAATCGTTAAATTTGAATTAACAATGCGTGGCATCCAACGAGGTGCCTATGGGAGAAAGTACATGCTTCGTTTCGTTCTCGCGCTGATCTACGGCGACAACATCCGCCCTTGGTAAACGCTTAACTCGGTCCGGTGTGAAACCGATTAAGTCGCTTTATCAGTGACTTGGTTTTTGCACCGGACCGAACTTCAGGAACCTTGCAGCGTCGCACGCAACCACAGTGTGCAGCCGAATTCGACCTGACTCACACCACCTGAGCACGACATCAACTTCTCTTCTTCGTAGCCGGTGCTTACGCCAAATACGTATTCATACGTAAGCTGCCTCGGTCTTCACGGTTGTGGCCAGGCTTTACCGTAGCGCCTCTTCCAGCCGCTCCATGAATGCAACGCCCCGCTCGAACTGCGTTACTTCGAGATACTCGTCGGCCTGGTGCGCCTGCTCGATCGAACCCGGGCCGCAGATGATCGTCGAGAACCCCGCTTCCTGAAATTGCCCGGCTTCGGCCGCGTAGGACACCACGCGCGCGGCGCCGTTGTCCCCCGCCAGTCTCCGCGCGAGTGCCTCGGCCGGGCTGTCGGGCTTCAGCGCGAACGAAGGCGTAGCCGAACGACGCACGATATCGACACCCGCGTCCGGGAAACGCGCGCGGATCGCCTCGTCCTCGGCCGCACACATTTGCTCGAACGGTGCGATGATCGCCTGCGGATCGGTACCGGCGGGCGTGCGCAGATCGAACACGAACTCACATTCGCGGGCCAGGATGTTGACCGCGGTGCCGCCCTTCACCACCCCGATGGTCAGCGTCGCATGTGGGGGGTGATAGGGCGAGTTGCGATCGGCATGGCGCTCCAGCCCCTCGGCAATCTCGGTGAGCGCATGCATCAGCTTCACCGCGACCATGTTTGCCGAAACGCCAAGATGCGTCAGGCTGGAATGCGCCTCGCGTCCGCGCACGACGACGCGCCAGCTCGAAATGCCCTTGTGGCCGCTCACCACCTCCATGTTGGTAGGCTCCCCAACGATGACGGCGAGCGGCGGCGGGAGGTCGCGCACCAGTTCGCGAATCATCGATGGTGCGCCGAGGCAGCCGACCTCCTCGTCGTACGAGAAGGCAAGGTGCAGCGGTCGCGCGGCCTGCCCCCGCGCGACTTCGGGAACGATCGCCAGCGCCAGCGCCAGAAAGCCCTTCATGTCGCACGTGCCGCGCCCGTACATACGGTCGCCGCGAGGGGTGAGCGTGAATGGGTCACTCGCCCAGTTCTGCCCATCAACCGGCACGACATCGGTATGTCCGGAAAGGACGACACCGCCGGCGACGGCCGGGCCGACCGTCGCATACAGGTTCGCCTTGCTACCGTCCGCGTTGGCGACACGATGCGAGGCGACACCGTGACTGGTGAGGAACGCCTCGACATAGCCGATCAGCGCCAGGTTTGAATCACGCGAGGTCGTGTCGAATGCGATCAGCCGTTCGAGATGCGCGAGCGCAGCGGCTGCGATGTGCGAAGAGTCCATGGCCAGCACCTTACTGGTTGTTCCCGGCACGTCGCAAGGTCACCTCTGTGCGCACACCGCGCGTAACCGGCGCTACGGCATCGCCGGCATGGTCTCGTTCCAGCCGCCGCCGATCGCCTTGAACAGCGAGGCGGTGTCCTCGCGCAACTGCATGTCACTGGTCGCGACCTGTTCGCGCGCAGACAAGACGTTGACCTGCGCGTTCAGCAGTTCGTCCTGCGCAACGAACCCGGTGCGGTAGCGTGCCTCGATCGATCGCGCCGTGCTCTCCTGATCCTGCACGGCCCGGCGCAACGTGTCGTTGCGCCGCCGCTCGGCATCGAGCCGCGCAAGCGGATCCTCGACATCGCGCAGCGCGCCGAGCACGGTCGCCTTGTACCGGGCGTAAGCCTCCTCCGCCTGTTCCTTACGGATCGCCACCGTCGCGCGGCGGCGACCCCAATCCAGCAGCGGGAAGTTGATCCCCCCGGTTGCGGTGGCCTGCAAGCTATCCTTGCTGAACAGATTGCCGAGCGCGGTCGACAGCAGTTCGCCAAGGCCGGTTAACTGGAACTTGGGATAGAGATCCGCCACCGCGACGCCGATGTCGGCCGTTGCCGCCGCCAGATTGCGCTCGGCCGCGCGGATATCCGGACGTCGCCGCAACAGGTCGGACGGCAGGCCCGCCGGCACACCCGGCAGGCCCAGCGGCCTGCTCGGTGCGGCGGTCAACTCGGCGTCGAGCGTTTCGGGCGCCTCCCCGATCAGGATGCCGAGCGCATGAACGCGCACGCGCACATCGGCCTTGAGCGGCTCGAGCCGCGCCTCCAGCGCGGTCAGCGTGCCGCGCTGCCGCGTCACGTCGCTCTGCGGTACGAGGCCTGCCGTGGCGATATGCCCGGAGATGGCCAGCGCGCGATTCTCGCGGGCGATTTCATCCGTCACGATAGCGATCTGGTTCTGGTCCAGCCGCAGCGAGAAATACGCCTGCGCAACCTCGGCGGCGAGCGTCACTGCCGCATCGCGCTGGTTCCACACGGCCGCACTGGTGCGTGCAACGGCGCCCTCGACCTGGCGACGACCGCCACCAAAGATATCGAGTTCCCAACTTGCGTCGAAACCAAGTGCGTAGGTGGTGATGCCGCTGCCCGGAAGCGCGACGCCGCCGCTGTTCGACCCGCCACCGCTCGACCCTCCACCCCCCGATCCGCCCGAGAACAGTTGCGCGATGCTGGAGATGCCGCTGTTCTTGCTTAGTTCGATATGCGTGGCGTTGGCGGTGGCATCGATCGTCGGCCGGCCGACCCCACGCGCCGCCACTTCCGACAGGCGCGCCTGCCGCACCCGCGACGCGGCGATCGCCATGTCGGGGCTATTCTTCAGCGCCCGCTGGACCAGCGTCTCGAGTTGCGGATCGCCAAAGCCGGTCCACCATTGCGCGGGATCGATATCGGCGCCCGGCATCTGCGCCTGCGGCTCGGCAAAGGTCGCCGGCACCGGCAGGTCGCGCGCGTGATAGTTCGGGCCGACCGTGCAGGCACCGGCCAGCAGCGCCGCTGCCAGCGCCCCGAGGTTGCGAGTCTTGTTCAATGCGCCATCCCTCCGCCGCCGCCGCCCGATTTGCTGGGCTTCATCAGAAACACCACAGGGGACACGATCAGCACGATAATCATCAACGACCGGAACACGTCGAGAAACGCCAGCATCGACGCCTGCCGCTGCACCTGACTGTACAGCAACGCCAGCGGCGTCGTGGTATCGCCAACGCTGCCGACCGCGTTCTGCGCCTTCGCCAGCCACTCGCTATAGTTGAAATTCAGCGGGTTGAGTCCCTGTACCAGCTCGGTCTGGTGACGCTGCATCGACGTCGCGAGCATCGACTGCGCACTCGAGATGCCGATCGTCCCGCCGAGATTGCGCGCGACGTTGAGCAGGCTCGACGCTTGTGCCGTCTTGTTCTGTGGCAACCCGGCATAGGCCACGGCGCTCAGCGGAACGAACAGGAAGGGCAGGAACATCGACTGGTACAGCCGCGCGATGGCCGCATCGGCAAAGCTGATGTCCGCATTCAGATGCGACATGTTCCACAGCGCGAATGCCTGTCCCAACAGAGCGGGGAACAGCAGCATCCGGACATCGACGGCACCGCTAAGGCGCCCGGCGATCGGTACCATCACCAACGTCGCGACGCCCCCGGCCGTCAAGGCAAGGCCGGCATCGAACGACGTATAGCCGATCACCTGCTGCAGCATCTGCGGAATGAGCTGCGTCGTGCTGAACAGGATCATGCCTGTCAGCCCCATCACCAGCAATGTCGCGGAGAAGTTGCGATTTCGCAGCAGCTTCAGATCGACCACCGGCTCGTCGGTATGCGTCTCCCACAGCACGAGACCGATCAGCGATATGCCGGCCAGCACGGCGGTGGTGACGATGAAGCTGCTCGCGAACCAGTCCTCCCGCTCACCACGATCGAGCGTCACCTCGAGGAAGCCGAGCCCCAACGCCACCAGCAGCACACCGATATAATCGATGCGGATGCCGCGCTTCAGCAGCTTCTTTCGATCGTTCTTGATGGTGTCTGGCTCGTCCACGAAGAGGTTGACGAGGAACAACGACAGGATGCCGATCGGCACGTTGATCAGGAATACCCAATGCCACGACCATGTCTCGGTGATGTACCCGCCGAGCGTCGGCCCGAGCACCGGCCCGACCACCACCACGATCGCAAAGGCGGCGAACGCCATGCCGCGTTGCGCAGGCGGGAAAGTGTCGGCCAGCATCGACTGTTCGACCGGTGCAAGACCGCCGCCGCCGATCCCCTGGAATACGCGCGCGATCACCAGCGTGCTGAGGTTCGGCGACAGGCCGCACATCAGCGAGGAAACGGTGAACAGTGCGATCGAGATGAGGAAATAGCGCTTGCGCCCGATCACGTCGGACAGCCAGCCGCTGATTGGGATGACGATCGCGTTGGCAACGAGGTAGCTGGTCAACACCCAGGTCGCCTGATCGCTCGAGATCGACAGGCCACCGGCGATATGGTCGAGCGACACGTTGGCGATCGAGGTGTCGAGCACCTCCATGAAGGTCGGGATGCTGATCAGCGCGACGATCAGCCACGGGTTATACGACCCAGCCGCCGAGCGGGTCGGGTCCCACCCGTCGGCGCGTTTCGCGGCAGCCGCCACGTTCAGCGCACCTTGACGGTGGGGACGACCGACATGCCCGGGCCGATCGGGTATTTGCGCGGATCGGGCACATCCTTGCCGCTGCGATCGAACTCGATACGGACCGGGACGCGCTGCACTACCTTGACGTAATTGCCCGTCGCGTTCTGCGGCGGCAGCAGCGCGAACGCCTGCCCCGCCCCGCGCTGGACCGAGTCGATGTGGCCGTGGAACTTGACGTCGGGATAGGCGTCGACCTTGATCTCGACCGGCTGGCCGATCTTCATGTTGCGCAGTTGCGTTTCCTTGAAGTTCGCCGTGACCCATACGTGATCGGGAACGATCGCCATCAACTGCGTGCCCGGCCCCACATAGGAGCCGAGATTGACCTGCCGGTTGACGACCTGCCCCGCCACCGGCGCGGTGAGGTGCAGATAGCCGATCGTCACGTTGGCCTGTTTCACTTGCGCCTGCCGCGCGGCGATCACCGCCTCGGATGCCGTGACCTGACGCCGTGCAACCTCGACCTGCGCCTGTGCACTGGTGATCTCGCGCCGGGCGGCGGCGGCGTTGGCGGCAGTCGCACGCGCGGTGGCGCGCGCCTGATCGAGCTGTTGCCCGGCGACGGCCTGCGGGTCGAGCCGCTGGAGTTGCTCGTAACGGTTGAGATCCTGCGCCGCCTTCTGCGCATCGGCAAGCGGACCGCGTGCCTGTTCCTCGGCCTTGGCGGCGGCAGCCTGCGCGGCGACGACCTGCGCGCGTGACTGTTGCGCCTGCGCCGTGGCCTGGCTGACATTGGCCTGCGCCTCCGACAGCGATGCCTCAGGGCCGTTGGGCTGGATCACCGCAAGCAAGCGCCCGGGCTCGACGTGGCGATTGTCGACGTCCGCAACCTGCACCAGTGTGCCCGCCACGTTGGGTGCGATGCGGACGATGTGGGCGTCGACGAACGCGTCGTCGGTCGATTCATACTGCCGTGCGTGAAGGTAGTACAACACGCCGCCGATCACGATCACTGCGGCGACCGCGACAACGATGATCCAGAATAGCGGTTTTCGGAAAAGCGACGGTTTTTTTGGCTTTTCGTCGTTCTTGTCATCGCCGTCGGCATCAGAGCCGTCGCCCTGCTTGTCCTGATCCGCGTCGCGCTGCTTGTCCGACGATCTCGCATTGGACGCCGGTTCATGGCGGTGATCGTCGTTGCGGTCGTCCGATCCGTTGCCGGATTCCGGGGCCTGATCTTCGGTCATACGGTCTCCTGGCGATCGGCATGCAGCCGGTCGAGCATCGCGTCGGTATTGAAGGAAATGAGGCTCGTCAGCGATTGCGCGAACGCCCCTTCGGTGGCGGTTTGCCCGGCCACCCGCAAAAGCGCGCCACGCGCCGAGCGCAACGAGAACACCTGCGCTGCAAGAAGGAACGCGAAAAGACGCGTGCGCTCGTCAGCCGGCGCTCCGGTCGCGACCGCTACGAGAGCAGCGAGATGGTCGAGCACCTGCCCCATCGCCGCTTCGTACAACCGATCGAACGCCTCCCCAGGATGAAGCTGCTCGCGCATGATGAACATCGACAATGCGGCCGATTTCTGGCCCATCATCCGCTGCGCAAAGGCATTCAGGATGTGGTGGATCTTGGCGCGTGCGGCCTGCGGATCGCGCAGCGGCGCGGTATCCTCAAGATCGAGTACCGGGAGCATTTCACTCGCCATGTGCTCGGCGATATGATCCGCGACGGCTAGGTAGAGGCCGTGCTTGCTGCCGTAATGATAGGTGATCGACGACATAGCCGTGCCCGCAGCACTGGCGATGCTGCGCGTGCTGGCGCCGTCCAGCCCTTTTTCGCCGAACTCGCGAATCGCAATGTCGAGGAGGCGATCGTGAACCATCGCCGCGCTTTAGTTCGTTCGATCGAACAGGGCAATCCGGTTTTGTGCAACGCCGCACAGAAGGTCTGAACTATGTCCCCGCGCGGTGGTTCCGGGCGACCAAACTATTCGCGTTTGTCGGGCGCGGGATTGGAGAATTCGAGTTCGTCATCGATACGGCCAAAGCGCAGCGTCAGCAGATCGGCGAAGTAGTTCTGCCGCAGCCGCCACGGCCTCCGATTGCCTTGCCTGGGCAGTCTCGCCTTCGCGCGCGTGACATAGCCGGAGGTAAAGTCGACAAACGGCTGCGGCGTGAGCGGCGCGTTTCCAACCCGCGGCGTGATCTGTCGCACGCCACGTCGCCGCATCGTGTTGAGCAGGCGGCAGACGTATGCACTGACGAGATCGGCCTTCAGCGTCCACGACGCATTGGTGTATCCGAATACCAGCGCCAGGTTTGGCACCCCGCTGAACATCATACCTTTGTAGCTGTAGCGTGTGGAGAGATCGACACGCTCTCCATCCACGCTCAGCGCGATGCCGCCGAGCAGCACAATCTCGAGGCCCGTAGCCGTCACGACGACATCGGCCGGCAGTTCCGCCCCCGATGCGAGCGCCAATCCGTCAGGGGTGAACGTGCGGATGCAGTCGGTCACCACACTTGCCCTGCCGCTGGTGATCGCATCGAACAGGTCGCCATCCGGCGAGAGACAGACCCGCTCATCCCACGGATCGTAGCGCGGCGTGAAGTGCGTGGAGACGTCATAGCCGAGGCCGAGCCGCGCTCCTACCGCTGCGATCATCTTTGCGCGAACTTGGGCCGGCCGCCAGCGCGCGAGATTGTAGAATGCCATCTGAACCACGATGCTGCGCGCGCGAATGATGCGCTGCGCGAACTTTGCCGGCAGGCGGCGCATCGCCTGCGCGAATCGATCCTGCGAGGGCATCGCCACCACATAGCTTGGCGAGCGCTGGAGCATCGTGACGTGCGCCGCATGGCCGGCAAGCGCCGGCACCAACGTTACCGCAGTCGCGCCGCTGCCGATCACCACGACGCGCTTGCCGGTAACGTCGAGGTCGGTCGGCCAGAACTGGGGGTGCACGATCGACCCCGCGAACGCCGCGGCGCCTGGAAAGTCCGGTACGTGGCCACGCGCATAGTCGTAATAGCCGCTGCACAGGAACAGCAGATTGCAGGTGAACAGTGCCAGACCATCTGGTCCGTCGACCTCGACCGTCCAGCGCGCGTCCGCGCTCGACCAGGCGGCGCTGCGCACCTGATGACCGTAGCGTATCCGTCGGTCGATCCCGAACGTGCGGGCAGTGTCAACGATATAGTCGCGGATCGCCTCGCCATCCGCGATGGACCGCGTACCCGCCCACGGCCGAAAGCTATAGCCAAGCGTAAACATGTCCGAATCCGAGCGGACGCCGGGATAGCGGAACAAATCCCAGGTCCCGCCTATCGCATCGCGCCCTTCCAGAATCACATAGGAACGGTACGGACACTCATTCTGAAGGTGATAGCCGGCGCCGATGCCCGAAAGCCCGGCGCCAACCACGATCACATCAAAATGTTCTGTCATGCCCGCCCAATAGGCGAAGCAAGCGCGATCAATAATCCTTCTTGTAGCGCACGCTTACGTTCGAACCACCAAACGTGCCCGCCTGCGACAGGGCGCTCAAGCCCTTCGACAGCGCGATCTCGAGTTGCGTGGCGGTGAAGCCTTTGGCGTCGGTGATGATCTCCACATAGATGTTCTTGGTGATGTACTTGCCCGCGGCGAGCGAAGTGCCCTGACCCGTCGTCTTGTCACCACCGACGATACGCAGCCGATCGAACCCGGTTGCTGAGCGCAGCTTGCCGAGCGGGTTTAGACCACCCCCGCCGCTACCGCGCAGCGAGTTGAGCGCGGACGCCAGCTGGATCGCCTCCGTTGCCGACAGGTTGGTCACCGACGTACCGAACAGCAACCGGCTGAGCACCTCGTCCTGGGGCAGCGTCGGCGTCGATGTGAAGGTGATCTGCGGATGTTGCCCGGTGCCGCCGATCGCGATGATGGCCGAAACGGTATCAACGGTCGTCGTGGCACTGATGTCGAGCGCCGGATCGGCGAGTGGACCACCGTTGAAGCGGACGATGCCGTGGTCGATGTCGAAGCGCTTGCCCGAGAAGGTGTACGTGCCGCGCACGATCTCCAGCTTGCCGACGACCTTGGGATCGGCCGACGTACCGCTGACACGCATGTCCGCCGACCATTCCGACTCCAGCCCCATGCCGCTGACGTAAAGCTGTTCGGGCGCACGAATATGGATGTCGAGCTTGAACAATCCGGGCGGTCCCGCGGCTGGCTTGGTTTCGCCGGCTGCGGCTGCCTTCACCAGATCGCTCTTGCGGCGCACGCCCGTCAGTTCCTGCACTTCGGCCTGGCCCTGCGTGACGATCTCGTAGCGTGCGTTCGGAATGCGCAGGTCGCCCGTGATCTGGCCACCCGCCGCCTTGCTGTTGGTGATCGCCAGCGTGCCGCTCACCGTCGCGCCGAGCGCATCACTCTTGGCAAGCTGCGCATTGTCCAGCGTCGCCTTGATGTTGATCGGGAAGCCCGAGTCCGCGGCAAACCCGACCGACCCTTGCGCCTGTACCGTGCCGCTGCCGGCCTTCGCATTGACTTGCGTAATCTCGAGCCGATCGTTGGTGAACCGCCCGGCGATCTTGATGTTGGTCAGCCGTGTTCCGTATACGTCATTGTCGTAGGTCAGGTTGTCGGCGCGGATCAGCCCGCTGAGCTGCGGTGCAGAGGCACGGCCCGAAAAGTCCGCCGCGACCGCAATCGGTCCGCTGAGTTGCTGCTGGGCGAGACCCGCCAGCGAGAACAGCACGGCGGAGGGGCCGTTATAGCGGATACCACCGCCAAGTGGCGCCGCCATCAGCCGCGTCATCCAGCTTCCCGAACCAGCCGGCAAAGGCCGCAACGTCGCGACCATGCGCCCGACCGTGGTGCCGGCGCGGGTAATGAGCGCGCGTGCATCGGCGCCATCCTGCAACAGCTTGCCCGAGAATACGATATCGACCGGCTCGGACACGGTGGCGAGGCTGGCGCGCGTGAAGTTGGCGATGCGCAATTGGGCATTGGCTTGCGGGAAGCTTGTGCCCGAAGGCTGGCTGAAATCGACGCCACCACTCGCGGTGCCGCCAAGGCCAAGGTTCGGCACCAGTGCGTTGACCATCGACAGATCCATCCGGTCGAGCCGCGCCTGCACGTTCATGCCCTTGCCGTACGTGCCGGCCAGCCGTGCCGATCCGCCCGAAGCAGCACCGCCGAAATCGATCCGGGTCGGCTGCAACGTGTAGGTGCTGCCCGCGATGCCGATCCGCGCCGGCGCTGCCGTCTTGAAGTCGATGCCGTTTGCCTGGCCCTGCGCCGCCACCAGCCACAGCGTCGGGCTGAGCTTCGCGTTGGCAGCCAGCCTGAACGGCACGCCGCTCGATCCGTTGGCGAGCAACTGCGCGGCGCCCGATCCGCCGGCATAGTTTACCTTGGCACGGGCCGCGGTGATGACGGCGGCACCGTAGCGGAAGTTGCCGATCTGCGCGTCGGCGATAATCTGCGGCGCCTTCGGGTAGAGGATTGCCTGCGCCTTGATGATCGCGCGGCCGATCGTGAACTCGGTCGCGCCCGGAATCTTGGCGTTGGTCGCCGTGGCCGCGACGTCGGCGCGCTGCACCGAGCCTTGGCCACCCAGTACCGCCGCACCGTTGATGCCCGATCCGGCAAACTGCACGCGACCGGCGAACGGACCTGCCTTCAACTGCTGCACCCTGCCGCTTGCGACCACACCGGCGAACTGTACGCGGTGGATGTCGACGGTCAGCGTCGGCGCGGTCGCCGCGACCACGTCGGCGGTGAACGGTCCGTAGTTGGTGCCGCCCTTCGCAACGATCGCATAGGCCGAGCCGGTGCCACGCACTTGCGCCTCAAGGTTGACGAGGCCAACGCCGACACCCGGACGCGGCGCGCGCAGCAGTACGACCGGCTTGGCCACGGTACCGGTGACGCGCGCGGTCAACGGGCCATATTGCTTCGAGAACGCATCGGCGTTGACCAGCAGCGGCCCCGCCGGATCATAGCGCCCCTCGCCGCGCGTTACCTGGACATCGGGTGCCGCGAGCTTGAGGTTGCGGAAGGTGATGATCCCGTCCGGCGCATAGCCGACGTCCGCCTTCACGATCGCGTTGCCGCCCAGGAAGTTGCGCGCGCCCTCGTTGAAGATCTGCGACGTGCGCGCGACGACATGGCCGGTTATCCCGAACCCGCCCTTGGGCGCGGTCACCAGCTTGGCATTGGTCGCAAGGCTGACGATCCCGAAACCCTCGACCCGGTAGTTGTTGACCTTGCCGTTCAGCGCACCGCGGTACATGCCGGTCGCCAGATCGGCGACGACCAGCGCGGTCGCGTCGATCTTCGACGAGCGGATGCGCAGGTTATCGGACAGCACCTTTCCGCCAGCGATCGCGAAATTGCCGTTGATCGCGACGTTCTGGAGGAGACCGCCCGCCATCGCGTTCAGCCCTACGACCCGAGCGGCGCGTGCGTTGACCGGTATCAGGATGTGGTTGGCGTCGACCGTCGCCAGCCCGGATGCATAGACGTTGTCGACCCGGATCGCGCCGAAACCGATCTGCGCGCCCTGAACCACATAGTTCACCGTCGGCGTCGCAAACGGCCCGTCAAGCACGACATTCGCCGCCACATCGCGACCGTTCAGGTTCGGCGCGATCACGCCCGGTCGCAGCAGTTTGGCGGAGACCTTCATCTGCCCGAACTTGCTCGCGGCGAGATCGATCCGCCCCTGGCCGGTCACGGCCAGCGCGTCCGACCTGAGCGTCAGCAACGTATCCACGACGCGCTTGTTCATCGTCGCATCGAGCGCAATGTCGAGTTGCGGCGCGGTGAGCGCGGCGACCGGGTTTACCGGCGTCGCCTTGTCCTTTGGCGCACCGCCCGGATACAGGCCGGGGTGCGCGTTGCCGCGCAACTTGAACGTGCCACTGTTAGCGGTCAGCGTCAGGTCGGCCAGCGAGGCTCCGCCGAGCGCACCGGACACCCGCCCGTTCCACGCCTTCCAGCTACCCTTACCGCCGATCGTCATGTCGAGCGGCGCACCCAGCTTGGCAAGCGTCGCCACCACGCCGCCGGCGGGGGCGTTCAGCTTGGCATCGATGTCGAGCTTGTTGTCGTCCGGCACCGCATCGAGCTTCAGCGCGAGCCGATCGCCGCCAGCAACGCCCGCACCAGCCACCGCCGTCACGTTCGCGGTTACTTGCGCGCGCCGGTCGGCAATGTGCGCCACCCCGTCGATGGCGATGATATGCGTCTGGCCGGTGACAGGCTTCTGCACCACGAAACGATTGATTCTCAGCCGGCCGACGTCGATGTCGATGCTCGGCAAGGTCGGCGCGTTGGGGTCGGTCGGTGTCGCCTTCAGCACGGGCGTGCGCATCATCGTGATGAGCGCTGCGGAGGCGCTGCGCACGTCCGCATGGTTGTTGACGAACGCGAACGGCCGCCAGTCGACGGCGATCGCCGGCGACGTGAGGAACACACCCTTGGTATCGCGCACGCGCACGTCGCGTAGCACCATCGCGCCATAGATCGAGCCGTCGATCCGACCGACCTTCACGTTCAGCCCGGACGCGAGCGTATAGCCGTTGATCGTGTTCGCCAGGAAACGCCGGCCCGGCTGCGTGTTGATGCCGAGCACCAGCGCCACCGCCGCCAGCACCAGCACCGCCACCGCAATGCCGACCCACTTGAGGATCCGCTGCCACAGCGGCGGCTTGACGATGACGGTCTCTGGAACGACCTGCTCGGAGGGGGCTTCGCTGGCCATCAGAATGCCTGCCCGATCGAGATATAGAGTGCGATCAATCCGTCGCCCTTGCGTTTGTTGAGCGGCGTCGCGACGTCAAAACGCAGCGGGCCGAAATTGGTGTAGAACCGCCCGCCGATGCCCGCGCCGTAGCGCAGATCGCCGCCCTTGGGGATGCTGCTCTCGTAACTGTTGCCGCCATCGAAGAACGGTACGATCCCGAAATTGCCGAAGCGGTAGCGCGCCTCCAGCGAGAATTCGTTGAGCGACCGACCACCGACCGGGTTGCCGTTGGGATCGAACGGCCCAAGCCGCTGATAGCCATAGCCGCGCACCGAGCCGCCGCCGCCGCCATAATATCGCCGTGACGGCGCGAGGTCGTCGCGCGAGATTCCGTCGATCGATGCTGCACGCACACGTCCGGCCAGCACGATGCTGTCACTGATCGGGTAATAGCCGCTGACTTCGGTCAGAGCGCGGATATACGGGCTTGCCTTGCCCTGGATCGAAGTCTCGGGGCTGAGGCTCAGCTTGACGCGGTAGCCCTTGGTCGGGTTGAGCAGGCTGTCGGTGGTGTCCCACTGCGCCTGACCGGGCAAGGCGGCGATGAAGTAGGTGCGCCGCACGTTGCCGGGCTTGCTGAAGTCATACACGCTTTCGTTCGTGCCGGTCAGCTCGACGCCCAGCGCCCAGGTGAACTTCTTCTGCCAGATCGGCGTCGAGTCGTACGACAGGCGTGCGAACACCGTACCGGTGAACGCATTGTATGCGTCGTAATTGGAGTGATCGGCCGCGACGCCGAGACTGAACGTCCGATCACGCTTGCCGGCGTTGGAACGCTTGAAGGTCGCGCCCGCGCCCTGCTCCTGCGAACCGCCGGTCACGTTGAGGATCAGCGCACCTTCGGGCGGGAACAGGTTACGGTTGGTCCACGACCCTTCCAGCTTGAACCCTTCGCCGGTGCTGTAGCCGCCGCTCACCGCCAGCGACCGTTTCGGACCCGCCACCTGCCGCACGAGCAGATCGACCTGTTGCGTACCGTCCGGACCCGACCGGTCGGTCTTGACCGGCTCGACCGAGGCGGTGGAGAACAGCCCCGTCGCGATCAGCGCCTGACGAAGATCGTCTACCTTGCGGCTGTCATAGATCTCGCCAGGTTTGAAGCGCGACAGCACGCCGACGTGATGCGCGTCGAACGCAAGCTTTCCCGTCGTGGTGAAGCCGCCGAACGATGAGCGCGCACCGGTGTCGACCGGCAGCGTGTAGGCACCGGTCACGGTCTGTTCGTCGAGCAGAATGTCGCGCTGACCGACCTTCGAGAAGGGATAGCCGTTCTGCGGCAGCACCAAGGCTACGTTTGCTTCGGAACCCTGGACGCGACCCGCTTCGATCGGGTCACCGGGCTTGAGCGCGAGCGCGTTCTCGATCAGGTCCGGCGGCACGGTCGGGTCGGACACGACCTTGACCGAGTCGATATGATATTGCTTGCCAGGCGTGGCGTTGATGATCGCGCGCACCCGTCCCTGATCGTTCGGGATGGTCTCGATCGTGGCGACCGCGGTGCCGTCATAATATCCCATCGAACGCATCACGCGCCCGGCCAATTCCTCATCTTCATGCGCGCGGGCGGAAACGACGGCGGCATTGGCCGCCTTGCCGCTCTTTTTCAGCACCGAGTGCGCGCGAAAGTCATCGAGCAGACCAACCTTGTCGAGCCCGTTAACGACCGTTTCGTAGCGGATCTCGGGGCTTTTCTCGGTCTTGTCGGCAACCGTGACGAACGGCGTGGAGTCAAACGTGGCGAGCGGCGGCAGCGGCCGCTCGAGTTCGGAAGAAACCGCCTGAGCAGTGGCGGGTGCGCTTGCCGCGCCGCTAATCCCGGCGGGAGCGGGTTGCGCCGGCGTCAGAGCCGCCTTGGCCGCGTTCGCGACCGGACTGACTGTTGGAGGAGGCGGAGTCCCGACCGGCTCGAGCGTCATGGGCTCGAGAGGCGCATTGATATTGCTGCTGAGCGGCGGCAGCGCCTTGTCGAACTCCGCCTCCGGCACAATCGGCTGTTCAGCGGCCGGATCGGCAGGCTGCTGCGCGGTCAGCACCGGCGCGGTTTGCGCTGGCTGCTGTGGCGCGGCGCCCATTACTGCGATCGCTAACCAACTGGTCGAGAAGCCCGGCGAAATCAAACGGTTCTACCCCCTGCACAAGAGCGAACCGTTGTGATCCTGCCCCGCTCTACCGCAAACGAACCTCTAGCGATTTGGTTTCATGGTAAAAAAGTACTTTTCTGCGGCGGTGCGACAAACCTTGCCGCACCGCGACATCCGATCAGTTCTTGCCCATCGCACCCTTCGCGGCCGCCGAGCCGGCGGTCGAAATCGCCTTGAGCAGTCCTTCGATCAGCCGGCCAGCGGTATCCTTCGCGGCGGTGGGGCTGAGCCCAAGTCCGTCGAGTTCGGCGAGACCAGCCTCCTTCGCAGAGTCGGTCGCACCGCGCGCTGCATCGGTGAGGCGCTGCCCGACGGGCTTGAGCAGCCGCGCCTCACTGTCGCTGCGCGGGATCAGCGCGCCGGCCAGAACGCCAAGCGCTACACCACCGACCAGCACCGACAGCGGGTTGGCCTCGATCCCTTCCGCTGTTTTCCGCGCGGTCTCCTTGGCGGTATCGCTTGCCGTGGCGAGCGCCTTGCTTGCCGAGTCCTTGGCACCTCCAAGCGTCGTCTCGATGGTGTCGCGGACGCCGGCCTTGTGATTGGTGTCGTTACCGGTGCGCGCGGCCTCTTGGGTCTGAACGGTCATTGCGAATATCCTTTCGCGCCCTTGCGGGTGATGTGAGGAACAGTTTTCTTCTTTCGGCGGAACAGCGCCATTACCGGGCGCCGCACCAGCAACAGGCCAGCCGCTGTCAGTGCCGCGGCGACGACCCCGGGATTACGCTGCGCCACGGCCGCGGCCGCCTCGCCCTGCTCGCGCAGGCCATCCGCGGCATGTTTGGCGATGGTACGAGGATCGACCCGCTCCCGCAAAGCGCCTACGGTGTCGTCAAGCCGAGCCTTGGCCTCACGTGCACGCGCTTGCGCCAGCGCCAGATTGTCTTCGGCAACGCTCATTGCGACGTACCCTTCCGGCCGGCCGTGCGGACCATCGACAGCGCAATCAGCACCAACAGTCCGACAATAGCAAAGGTGCCGCCGACGGTGATGACGGTCGCCCAAACTGGCCCAAGCGCCTCCGCTATGCTCATGATGACGCCGACCAGCAGCGCAATGATAGCGGCATGCGCGAGGATCAGCGCCACGACGCACAGGATCGCCGCAGTACGATAGTCGGCGACGAGTTTCAGGGCCTGCGCGCGATAGACCGCAATCTCCGCGCGCACGAACGCTTTGGCGTCTTCGACAAGACGGCTAACCAGCGTACCGATGCCGTCCTCGTCGTTCGTATTTTCGGCCATGATATCCTCTGGCAAACGCGCGATCAGGCCTGCTCTTCGACGGACGTAGCCGAGGGCACCGGCGCATCCGGCTCCAGCCCCGACCTCACCAGCCGCGCCAGCACAAAACCAAGCGCCGCCGCGGTCCCGATCGCGATTGCGGGGCTCTTGCTGACAAAACTACGGGCGTCTTCGATCAACGCATCAAGTTCCTTCGCCTTGATCTGGTCCGAGAAGCCGGTGATCGTCTCGGCGGCGGTGCGGGCATATTGTCCGTATTGCGGGCCGACCTTCTCGTCGACCTGCGCCGCTGCATCCGAAACCATCCGAGCCAGTTCATCAAGCGCACCACCGGCGCGCGCCTTGCCATCTTCGGCGTAGCTCCGCGCACGGTCGGTTGCTTCCTTGGTCAGCTTTGCGGCACTGTCTTTCAGGGTTTGCGTCGGGCTGGCCGGCTCGGCCTTTTCGCCGGGCGCGTCCTGCTCCGGAGCGATGGTGTCCTCGTCGATCGGCAGATCGTTCAGCACGCCGGGGGTCGGTTGATTAATGGTGTCATCGGCCATGGAATGCCCTTTCTCGAACTGTCCTGCCCTCAACCGGCAGCGGCAGAGCCGGTTCCATCGCCGCAACGAATTGCGGGCGAAGGGATATGCCGATAGAGGCCGGGCGAACGCCGCCCCAAGGCCCACGATAGAAGGATCGTTTCGTGACCGCAATCATCGACATCCACGCCCGCCAGATCGTCGACAGCCGGGGCAACCCGACCGTCGAAGTCGATGTCATGCTGGAGGACGGCAGCTTCGGCCGTGCCGCCGTGCCCTCGGGCGCATCAACCGGCGCGCATGAAGCGGTCGAGCGTCGCGACGGCGACAAGAGCCGCTGGTCGGGCAAGGGCGTGCAGGGTGCGGTCGACGCGGTGAACGACGAGATTACCGATGAAGTGATCGGCATGGACGCCGAGGATCAGGCCGATGTCGACGCCGCGATGATCGCGCTCGACGGAACCGAGAACAAGGGTCGGCTCGGCGCCAACGCGATCCTCGGCGTATCGCTGGCGGTCGCCAAAGCGGCGGCGGATGCTCGCGGCATGCCGCTCTACAAATATGTCGGCGGCGTTTCCGCGCACGTTCTGCCGGTGCCGATGATGAATATCATCAACGGCGGCGAACATGCTGATAATCCGATCGATTTCCAGGAATTCATGATCGTCCCGGTCGGCGCGTCGTCGATCATGGAGGCGGTGCGCTGCGGGTCGGAAATCTTCCACACGCTAAAGAAGGGCCTGCACGACAAGGGTCTCGCCACCTCGGTCGGCGATGAAGGCGGGTTCGCGCCCAACATCGCCTCGACCACCGACGCGCTCGACTTCATCATGTCGTCGATCGAGAAGGCCGGCTACAAGCCAGGCGACGACGTGATGATCGCGCTCGATTGCGCCGCCACCGAATTCTACAAGAACGGCAAGTACGACATCTCGGGCGAGGGCAAGATCCTCGACAGCCACGAGATGGCGGCCTACCTCGCCGATCTGGTCGCGCGTTACCCGATCTTCTCGGTCGAGGACGGCATGAGCGAGGACGATTGGGAAGGCTGGAAGGCGCTCACCGATATGATCGGCGACAAATGCCAGCTCGTCGGCGACGATCTGTTTGTCACCAACCCGAAGCGCCTCAAGCGCGGCATCGAGGGCGGCTACGCCAATTCGCTGCTGGTGAAGGTCAACCAGATCGGCACGCTAACCGAGACGCTGGAAGCCGTGTCGATGGCGCAGCGCGCGCGCTATACCGCCGTCATGTCGCACCGTTCGGGTGAAACCGAGGATGCGACGATCGCGGATCTCGCGGTCGCCACCAACTGTGGGCAGATCAAGACCGGCAGCCTCGCCCGCTCGGACCGGCTCGCCAAGTACAACCAGCTCATCCGCATCGAGGAAGAGCTGGGTGACGCAGCCTATTACGCCGGCCGTTCGGTGCTGCGTAGGTAGTTACCCGTTCCGTAGAGAATATCGTTAAAGCGGGCTTGATACACGAGTCGCGATGCGCGATTACTATGCGCATGGCAAAGCGTGCATCTCCGAAGCGGACTTCGTTCCGGACGGTCCTCCGTAAGGCGGGACCGCCCGCTGCGCTCTTGACCGTGGGCGCTTTCTTCGGCGCTTACGCGATCATCGGGCCGAACGGCGCACTGGCGTACGGTGATATCGAGAAGCACCTCGCCCGGAAGACGACCGAGCTCGCGCTGCTTACCAAGCAGCGCGACGTTCTGAAGAACCGCGTCGGCCTACTCGACCCGAAAAACGCGGATCCGGATATGGTGGACGAACTGGTGCGCAAGGATCTGAACGTCGCACATCCCGACGAGGTTATCGTTCCCCTCAAGTAGCGTCGCGCTACGACGTGACCCGCGTTGCTCCGCCAAAGGCACGGCCCGACTGTGAGGCGCTGGCTACGACGCACACCGTGCATTTACGGACGCTCCGCAGCTAACCTCGCCCCAGGGATGGTGGAAGTGGCGCAACCCGGTCGCGCCACCTCCCCTGATCACATCACGGCACGATCGGTGCCAGCTGCGGGTGCAGGAACTGCTCGCGCTGCACCTCTTCCTCAACCGTGCCCGGCACATCCACCGCCGGCCGATGCCCCAGAAACGTGAGGAGATCGCGGGTGAAGCGGTCACTGTCGGTGATCGTCAGGCCGTGCGGAGCGCCGTCATACTCCACCAACTGCGACTGGCCGATCGCCGCCGCTGCCTCGCGGCCGGTCGGATCGATCGGCACAGTCTTGTCGGCAGTACCGTGCACGATCAGCGTCGGGACGCGGAACGCCGACAGGTCAGGACGGAAATCGGTGAACGCGAACGACTCGGCGCACGCGAGGATCGGCTTGAGCCCAGCCATGCTCATCTGCTGCTGCGCCCAGTCGAGCGTCTCGTTGCTGATCGGTGACGATATGAAGCCGACGCCGAAGAACTGCTTGAAGAACGTCGCGAAGAACCCGTAGCGGTCAGCCTTGATGCCGTCGACGATGCCGGTGAGCTGCTCGACCGGCGCGCCATGCGGGTTGTCGTCCGTCTGCGGCATGTACGGCACCACCGACGAGATCAGCCCAGCGCCGACCACGCCCTTGCCGCCATGCCGGCTCATGTAGCGCGCCACCTCGCCGCCACCCATCGAGAAGCCGACCAACGTCGCATCCTCGGCGCCGGTTGCCTCCAGCACATCGGCAAGATCGTCGCTGAGCGTGTCGTAATCATAACCGGTGAACGGCTGGCTGGACCGCCCGAACCCGCGCCGATCATATGCGATCGCTCGGAAGCCCGATTCCGCCAGTGCCAGCGCCTGCGCATCCCAGCTATCCGACGAAAGCGGCCAACCGTGGATCAGCACGACCGGACGGCCGCTGCCCCAATCTTTCACGTAGAGGTCGGTGCCGTCGCGTGTCTTGATGTAAGGCATTGATCGTCTCCTGCTCGGATCGTTGCATGAACGTACCGGATAGCGCCGCGTTCCGCCGGGCTGGCGCGCGCCACCACAAGCTGCCAGCATCGGCTACGTTACGAATCAGGAGAGCCCATGCGTCCTTTCTGGCTGGCCGGTGCCGCCGCCCTCGCCCTCGCAGGCTGTACCGCCAAGGCGCCCTCCCCTTCCGCCACCACGACGCTCGCGCCACTGCCGACGACGAACTGGCCCGTGTTTCGCGACGCCTTTATCGAAGGCTGGTTCAAGGTCTCGCCCGCCGATGCAGTCTATCAGGGCCGCCACGACTTTGACGGTGGCCTAGGCGACTGGAGCGCGGCCGGTCTAAAGCAGCAAGGCGATTTCCTGCGCGACGCGATCGCCAAGGCCAAGGCGTTCAACCCCGCCAAACTCGACAAGCAGGGCGCGTTCGAGCGTGCGTATCTCATCACCGTCGCGCAGGGGAAGCTGTTCTGGCTGGAGGATGCCGATCAGCCGCACACCAACCCCGCGTGGTACGTCGGCGCCGGCCTCGACCCGAACGTCTACATCGCCCGCAATTATGCCGATCCGGCGACGCGGATGCGCGCCACCATCACGTTGTTTCGCAAGATCCCGCAGGCCGCGGCGAACATCCGCGCCAACCTGAAGACGCCGATGCCGGCAAGCTACATCGATTATGGTGTCGCCGCGTTCAAAGGCTTCGCCGATTTCTACGGCGGCGACGCCAAGAAGGCGTTCGCGGACGTGAAGAGCCCGGCGTTGCAGGACGAGTTCGCCAAGTCCTCCGCAGCCGCCAGCAAGGCGATGGCCGATCTCGCCACCTGGCTGCAAGGCCAACGCGCCACCCAGACACAGGGCTTCGCCCTCGGCGCGGCGCGCTTCTCGCGGATGCTGAGCATGACCGAGGGCGTCGACGTGAAGCTCGACACGCTGGAGGCGGCGGGCAAGGCCGACCTGGCGCGCAACCGCAAGGCGCTGGTCGAAGCATGCGGCCAGTTTGCACCCGGCGCGACCGTACCAGCGTGCGTGGCCAAGATGAACGCCGACAAGCCCGCCAACAACGATCCGGTCGCCGAGGCACGCAAGCAGATCCCGGAACTACGCGCGTTCGTGCTTGCCAACGATATCGTCTCGATCCCCGACAACGAACAGGCGCTGGTCGAGGAAAGCCCGCCCTACAACCGGCAGAACTCAGCCTATATCGATCCGCCGGGGCCGTTCGAGAAGGGCGTGCCGTCGATCTACTACATCTCTCCGCCCGATCCGGCGTGGAGCAAACAGATGCAGGCGGACTTCATCCCCGGCAAGGACGACCTGCTGTTCACCACCACGCATGAGGTGATGCCCGGCCACTTCCTCCAGTTCCGTCACGCCAACCACTCTCCGTCTTTGTTCGGGCGCTTGTTCGTCGGCTACGCGTTTGCGGAAGGCTGGGCGCATTATGCCGAGGAGATGATGTGGGAAGCGGGCCTGCACAAAGGCGATGCCGAGACACATATCGGCCAGCTTTCCAATGCCTTGCTGCGGGATTGTCGCTTCCTGTCTGCGATCGGCCTGCACGCGCGCGGGATGACGCAGGAGCAGTCGCGCAAGATGTTCGTGGAGCAATGCTATCAGGACGAGGGCAACGCCCGCCAGCAGTCGGCGCGTGGCACCTATGATCCGGCATACCTCAACTACACGATGGGCAAGCTGATGATCCGGCGCCTCCGCGACGACTGGACCGCCAAGCATGGCGGACGGGCAAGCTGGAAGGCGTTCCACGACACCTTCCTCAGCTTCGGCGGGCCACCGATCCCGCTGGTGCGCAAGGCGATGCTCGGCGGCGATGGCAAGGCGGTGTTCTAGCCGCGCTCTGGTGATGCGAAACCGACCTTTGCCGCAGCGCAGCAGGTTGGTTTTCGTCACGCGCTATCCTAAGAGGAAGCCGACACCTTCCACGGAAAGATCGGCCATGAGCAAACTTCACCTCGTCTTCGGCGGCCGCGTCAGCGATCCGCAGACGCTCGACTTCAACGACACCGCGTCGCTCGACGTGGTCGGCATCTTCCCCGATTACGCGAGCGCCGAGAAGGCATGGCGCGCCGCCGCGCAGCGCACCGTCGACGATGCGGAGATGAAGTACGTCATCGTACACATGCACCGGCTGCTGGAGCCTGACCTTCTGGCCTGAGGCGAAGGCGCACCGGCGAAGCAACGCCGGTGCGCGAAGCGCCGCGTGTCAGCCGGACGGCGGGTCGCGCGCGGCTTGAACAAGGGATCAGCTTCCGCTGATCCCTTGCCGCCGCTTAGATAAACTCGATCTTCTCGACGACGTAGTAGCGGTCACCCGACGGCACCGTCACTTCGACCTCGTCCTCGATCTTGCGCCCGATCAGCGCGCGGCCCAGCGGCGAATTGTACGAGATGCGGCCGCCCTTGGCATCCGCCTCGGTCTGACCGACGATCTGATACTTCACCGGCTTGTCGTCCTCGTCCATCAGCGTCACCGTCGCGCCGAACACGACCTTGTCGCCCGACAGATCGCGCGGGTCGATCACCTGCGCGCGGCTCAGCTTGTCCTCAATGTCGGAGATCGAAGCCTCGATCTGGCCCTGCCGCTCCTTGGCGGCATGATACTCCGCGTTTTCGGACAGATCGCCGTGCGCGCGCGCTTCCTCGATGGCATCGACGATGAGCGGACGCTCCGCCTTCAGCTGTTTCAAATGCGCAGTGAGCGTATCGTAGCCCTCTTGCAGCATCGGCATCTTGTCGACGGTCGCCATCCCTTAGTCCTTCGTCCCGAAATCTGTCCCCAAGCCGGTCCTTCCGAACCGGCCCGCACCGTAGTTCAACTGTCGGGGAGTATCGTGCGATCAGGAATAATAGGATTGGAGCGGCCGTACTTCAAGGTTTCGTGTCGCAAGCGCCACAATAGCGTTCGCCGCCTCCACGCTGGCCGAGGCGGTGGTGAAGTACGGGATCCGCTGGGTCAGCGCCGCAGCGCGGATCGGCTGCGAGTCCTTCAGGCTCTGCCAGCCCTCGGTCGTGTTGAAGATGAGGTCGATGCCGCCGTCCTTGATACGGTCGACGATGTGCGGCCTGCCCTGCGCTACCTTGTTGACGCGCTCCACCGCGACACCACCCCGCTCCAGGAAATCGGCGGTCCCGCCGGTCGCGACGATGGTGAAGCCATGCGCAGCGAGCAAGCGCATCGCCGGCAGGATCACGACCTTGTCGCTGTCTTTCACGCTGACGAACAAGGTGCCCGACTTGGGTAGCACGGTACCAGCACCGAGCTGTGCCTTGGCAAATGCGATCGCGAAATCGGGGTCGATCCCCATCACTTCGCCGGTCGACTTCATCTCAGGCGACAACACCGGATCGACACCCGGGAAACGCGCGAATGGGAACACCGCTTCCTTTACCGCATAATAGCTGATGTCGCGGTCGATCGCCGGCAGATCGGCGAGTTTCTCACCTGCCATCACCCGCGCCGCGATCTTGGCGATCGGCGCGCCGATTGCCTTGGCGACGAACGGCACCGTGCGGCTGGCGCGCGGATTGACCTCGATCAGATAGACGAGGCCATCCTTCACCGCGAACTGGATGTTCATCAGCCCGACCACCGATAGCGCCTGCGCGAGTTCCCGCGTCTGCCGCTCAATCTCGGCGATGATATCGGCCGACAGGCTGTACGGCGGGATGGAGCAAGCGCTGTCACCCGAATGGACGCCCGCCTCCTCGATATGCTGGAGTACACCAGCCACCACGACATCGGCGCCGTCCGAAATCGCGTCAACGTCGACCTCGATCGCATCGCGCAGATATTGGTCGATCAACACCGGCGACGTGCCCGACACCTGCACCGCGGTCTGAATATAATCGTCAAGCTGCACCAGCGAGTCGACGATTTCCATCGCGCGGCCGCCCAGCACGTAGCTCGGCCGCATCAGCACAGGATAGCCGATCCGCTCCGCCACGGCGACCGCCTCATCACGGCTGCGCGCGATGCCGTTCAATGGCTGGCGCAGGCCGAGCTTGTTGATCATCGCCGCGAACCGCTCGCGGTCCTCGGCGAGATCGATCGCGTCGGGCGAGGTGCCGAGGATCGGGATGCCCGCGTCCTGCAACGCCTGCGCGAGATTTAGCGGGGTCTGACCGCCAAACTGGACGATCACGCCGTGCAGCGTGCCGTTCGACATCTCGACATGCAGGATCTCCAGCACGTCCTCGGCGGTGAGCGGCTCGAAATACAGCCGGTCGGATGTGTCGTAATCGGTCGACACCGTTTCCGGGTTGCAGTTGACCATGATCGTCTCATAGCCAGCGTCCGCCAGCGCGAAGCACGCGTGGCAGCAGCAATAATCGAACTCGATGCCCTGCCCGATCCGGTTCGGGCCACCGCCGAGGATGACGACCTTCTTGCGGTCGGTCGGCAAGCTCTCGCACTCCGGCTCGCCGAAGGTCGGCGCCTCGTAAGTCGAGTACATATACGGCGTCTTGGCGTCGAACTCGGCCGCACAGGTGTCGATGCGCTTGAACACCGGTCGCACGCCGAGCTTGTGGCGCGCGGCACGCACCTCCGCCTCGGTAACGCCGCCGGTCATCGCCTTGACCGCCTCGTGGATCAGCCCGCGGCCACGCGCGATGCCGCTGGCGTTGCCGCGCAAATTGGCGGATTTCAGCGCCAGATAGGCAAGCCGCTTGTCGGAGAAGCCCATCGCCTTCAGCTTGCGCATGCCGCCCGCATCGCGCGGCAGGCCATCGTGGCAGACGCCTTCTTCGGCACGGACGATCTCGGCGATCCGCTCCAGGAACCACGGATCGTACTTGGCGATCGCGTGGACTTCGGCGACGGTGAAGCCCTCGCGCAGCGCTTGCGCCGCTACCAGCAGGCGGTCCGGCGTCGCCTTAGCCAGCGCCGCCTCGATCTCGACCCGCGGCGCGCCCGACAGCCGCTCGACCATGTTGAAGCCGCTGAGGCCCGTCTCCAGCCCGCGCAACGCCTTCTGAAGCGACTCGTGGATGTTGCGGCCGATCGCCATCACTTCGCCGACCGACTTCATCGCGGTGCCGAGCACTTCCTCCGCGCCCTTGAACTTTTCGAACGCGAAGCGCGGGATCTTGGTGACGACGTAATCGATCGTCGGCTCGAACGACGCCGGCGTCGCGCCGGTGATGTCGTTGGTGATTTCGTCGAGCGTGTAGCCGACCGCCAGCTTGGCGGCGACCTTGGCGATCGGGAAGCCGGTCGCCTTCGATGCCAGCGCCGAGGAGCGCGACACGCGCGGGTTCATCTCGATCACGATCAGCCGTCCATCCTTCGGATTGACTGCAAACTGAACGTTGGAACCGCCTGTTTCCACACCGATTTCGCGCAACACCGCGATCGATGCGTTGCGCATGATCTGGTATTCCTTGTCGGTCAGCGTCAGCGCGGGCGCGACGGTGATCGAATCGCCGGTGTGCACCCCCATCGGATCGATATTCTCGATCGCGCAGATGATAATGCAATTGTCGTGGCGGTCGCGCACGACCTCCATCTCATATTCCTTCCAACCGAGCAGCGACTCCTCGATCAGCACCTCGTTGGTCGGCGATGCATCGATGCCCGAACGCACGATCGCGATAAACTCCTCGCGGTTGTACGCGACGCCGCCGCCGGTGCCGCCAAGCGTGAAGCTCGGCCGGATGATCGACGGCAGCCCGGTCCGCTCCAGCGCGACCAGAGCCTCCTCGACGGTATGCGCGATCGCCGAACGGGCGGACTCCAGCCCGATCTTGTCCATCGCATCGCGGAACTTGAGCCGATCCTCGGCCTTGTCGATCGCGGCGGCATCCGCGCCGATCATCTGCACGCCGAACTTTGCGAGCGTGCCGTCGTTGTAGAGCGCCAGCGCGGTGTTGAGCGCGGTCTGCCCGCCCATCGTCGGCAGGACGGCGTCGGGCCGCTCCTTCTCGATGATCTTGGCGACGATCGCCGGCGTGATCGGCTCGACATAGGTCGCGTCCGCCAGCTCGGGATCGGTCATAATCGTCGCTGGGTTCGAATTGACCAGGACGATGCGGTAGCCCTCTTCGCGGAGCGCCTTGATCGCCTGCACGCCCGAATAATCGAACTCGCAGGCCTGGCCGATCACGATCGGCCCCGCGCCGATGACGAGGATGGAGGAGATGTCGGTGCGTTTTGGCATCAGTGTTTTCCGGTTTCGCCGGGTCCGGCCTCAGCCGTGCAGCCCCAGCCGTCATATTCAACGTCGTAGGCGAGTTCGATCTGCAGGCATTTCACCGTCAGCGCGCGGATCGCGGCGGCCTCGGCGGTCTGTTCGCTGCCGAGGAAGGTGGCGAGTTCGCCGTCCTCGGTCTCCTCGCGCTCGATGAAGCTGAAGCCAAGGGTCTCGGCGTCTTCTTCGAGCCGGTCGAGCGCGGCCTCGTCACCACGAAAGCTCACGTCGACCAGGCGGACGATCTCGGCCCGGTCGCCATTCTCGGCGAGGCTGGCGAGCACCTCCTTGTCGGCGGCCCATTCCGCCTCGATGCGGGCGGGATCGACGTCTGGAAGGGTCATGCCGTCAAACTCCCCACGAACTTCTCGAACAGATACAGGCTGTCCTGCGGCCCCGGCGACGCCTCAGGGTGGTATTGCACCGAGAAGGCCGGGCGATCGGTCAGTTCCAGCCCGGCGTTCGATCCGTCGAACAGCGAAACGTGTGTCGCCTTCGCATTGGCGGGCAATGTCTCGCTGAGCACCGAAAAGCCGTGGTTCATACTGGTGATCTCGACCACGCCGTCGGATAATCGCTGAACCGGGTGGTTGGCGCCGCGATGGCCCTGGAACATCTTGCTGGTCTCCGCGCCCACCGCGAGCGCGAGCAACTGATGGCCCAGGCAGATGCCGAACAGCGGCTTGCCGGTTTCGAGCAGATCGCGGATCACCGGCACCGCATAGGCGCCGGTCGCGGCGGGATCGCCCGGGCCGTTCGACAGGAAGATGCCGTCAGGGGCGAGCGCCATCACATCCGCGGCGGTCGCGGTGGCGGGCACCACCGACACCTTCGCGCCGGCAGCGACGAGATTGCGGAAGATGTTGCGCTTCGAGCCGTAATCGATTGCCACGACGTGCGGCCGCGCGCCCTCGCCCGCGCCCTCGTCATAGCCGAAACCCAGCCGCCACAACCCGCCTTCCCAGCCGCCATGCGTCTCGCGCGTCACGTCGATGGCGAGGTCCATGCCCTCCAGCCCCGGCCAGCCCTGCGCCTGCGCGAGCAGAGCAGGGATGTCGAACACGCCGCCCGCATTGTGCGCGATCACGCCGTTCGGCGCGCCGCCGGCACGGATTCGCTTGGTCAGCGCGCGCGTGTCGATACCCGACAGGCCGATGCGGTTGTGCCGCGTCATCCATTCATCCAGCCGCTCGACGCTGCGAAAATTGGAGGGTTCGGTCACGTCCTCGCGCACGATCATGCCGAGCGCGTGCGGGTCGTCCGCCTCGATATCCTCGGGGTTCGCGCCGACATTGCCGATGTGCGGGAACGTGAAAGTGATGATCTGCCCGGCGAAGGACGGATCGGTCATGATCTCCTGATAGCCCGTCATTGCGGTGTGGAAACACACCTCGCCGACCGCCGCGCCCTCGATGCCGAAACCACGTCCCCACAACACATCACCGGATGCGAGAACCAAGACGCCGGTGGCGCCTTCGGGCGCGGGGATAGGTTTGGCGTCGGCCATAACAGGCGGGCACTCCTCGTTTGGGTTGGCGATGTCGCTAAGGCGCGGCAGCTAGAACCAGCGGGGGGTAGCGTCAATCTGTTATCGGCGCTGCGGTTCGGCTAAGCGACGTGTTTGGATGCTCAAGGGCCGCCCCGCCCCACGCTCGACGACAAGGAAACGCATATGATTCGCGACGACATCAAGGCCGCGCTCATCACCGCCATGAAGGCCGGCGAGAAGGCCGACACCGCCACGCTGCGCCTCGTGCAATCGGCGATCAAGAACCGCGATATCGAGGCACGCACCGGCAAGGCGCCCGACGATGACGACACGCTGGTGGTCGAAGTGCTCCAGAAGATGGTCAAGCAGCGCCGCGAATCGATCGACATGTTCGAGAAAGGCGGTCGCCAGGAACTCGCCGATGGCGAAGCCGCCGAGATCGCGGTGATCGAACGCTTCCTGCCGCAGCAGATGAGCGAAGCGGAAACAACCGCGGCGATCGAGGCGATCAAGACCGAGCTTGGCGCTACGGGCATGAAGGACATGGGCCGCGTGATGGCCGAACTGAAGGCGCGCCATGCGCAGACGCTCGACATGAGCAAGGCGAGCGGTCTGGTGAAGGCGGCGCTTTCGTAATCGTTGCAAATCGTGCGGCATGTGCGCTAGGGCGTGGTATCATAGAGCGTGAGTTTATCGCCCGCCTTCCTCGACGAACTCCGGTCGCGTACGATGCTGTCGACGCTGATCGGGCGGACGACCAAGCTGCAAAAGGCTGGTCGCGAATATCGCGCATGCTGCCCGTTCCATAACGAGAAGAGCCCGAGCTTTTACGTCAACGACGACAAGGGCTTCTATCACTGCTTCGGCTGTTCGGCGCACGGCGATGCGATCCGCTGGTTGACCGACCAGCGCGGGCTGCCGTTCATGGATGCGGTAAAGGAACTGGCGCAGGCGGCGGGCATGGAACTCCCCGCGATGGATGCACGCGCCGCCGAACGCGCCGAGGTCGCCAAGGGTCTCCACGAAGCCTGCGCGGATGCGTCGGCCTGGTTCACCGAACAGCTCCACGGCCTTGGCGGTGCGGAAGCGCGCGCCGTCCTGGATAAACGCGGCATCCGTGCGGAGACGGCACGCGACTTCGGCCTCGGGTTCGCGCCGGATTCGCGGGGCAAGCTGAAGACCGCGCTGAAGGACTATGGCGACGCGATGCTGGTCGAGGCCGGCCTGCTGATCTCCGTCGAGAACAAGGAGCCGTACGACCGCTTCCGCGGTCGGCTGATGATCCCGATCCGCGACCAGCGCGGCCGCGCGATCGCGTTCGGCGGGCGCATCATCGGCGATGGCGAGCCCAAATACCTCAACTCGCCCGAGACGCCTTTGTTCGACAAGGGCCGCACGCTCTACAATCTCGACAAGGCAGCGCCCGCTGCGCGGAAAGCCAATCGCGTGCTGGTGGTCGAAGGCTATATGGACGTGATCGCGCTCGCGCAGGCCGGTTTCGGCGAGGCGGTGGCGCCGCTCGGCACCGCGCTGACCGAGGCGCAGCTGGAGCGGCTGTGGCGGATGCACGATGTGCCGATCCTGTGCTTCGACGGCGACAGTGCTGGGCAGAAGGCGGCGATCCGCGCCGCGCACCGTGCCTTGCCGATGCTCACCCCCGGGCGCAGCCTCGCCTTCGTCACATTGCCGCAGGGGCAGGATCCGGACGATCTGGTCCGCAGCAAAGGCCCGGGCGCGTTCGAGGCGTTGCTGCGCGACACGCAGCCGCTGGTCGACCGGCTGTGGGCGCACGAGGTCGCCGCCGAGCCGACCGACACGCCCGAGCAGAAGGCCGGCCTCAAGGCGCGCTTCACCGAACTTGCCAACAGCATTGCGGATAACGACGTAAAACACGAATATATCGCTGATTTCCGCCGCCGCTTCGACGAGATGTTTCGGCCACAACGCGCGCCGTTTGTGCCTCGCCCGCCGAGCGCCGGCGCCGGTAAGGGCGGCCGTCGCGGCGGACAACCGTGGAAACCGCCGATCGGCCCCGTGGTCGAACAGACCAAGGGGGTGCGTGCCGTCGGGATCGACCCGATCCTCGCCAAGGCGGTGCTCGCCGGCCTGATCCGCCATCCGGCCGAAATCGCGCGGCACATGGAGGTGCTGGGCTCGCTCCGGCTCGTCGATGGCGCGCTCGGCCGGCTGTTCGAGGCGGTGGTCGATCTCGCGATCGAGGATCAGACGCTTGATAGCGACCGGCTCGTCACCATATTATCGAAATCCGGTTTCGACACGATCGCATCCGATCTTCTGGCGCCTTCCGGATTTAATTACTCGTTCAACCAGCGCGATGCAGATCCGGTGGCAGCGCGGGAGGATTTGGATGAAGCGATCGCAATTCTGGTGACGCGGCCTGAAATCGACAAGGCTTTGGCTGCCGTGAACCACGACGAAGTTAGCCGATCCGACGAAGCGTTTGCACGTCAGGTCGCATTGATTAGAGAACAACAGGCGCTCAACGCTCGCCTTGCAAATCTTTTGCAAGCGAAGGAAGACGCCAGAATGATTAGAGCCGAGGGCAATTGATGGCGAAGACCGACATGGCGGACGTTTCGGACACCAACGAGGGTGGCGACGCGCCGTTGATCGACCTCAACGATGCTTCGATCAAGAAGCTTGTCGCCCGTGCGAAGAAGCGCGGGTACATCACCTATGAGCAGCTCAACGAAGCGCTGCCGCAGGATCAGATGTCGTCCGATCAGCTTGAGGACGTGATGTCCGCGCTGAACGAAATGGGCATCAACATCGTCGAGAACGATGAGCAGGGCGAAGACGGCGAGACCGAGGACCAGCCCGAGGACGAGGCCGAGCCGGCGGACACCGCCGAGGAAAGCGCGCCTAATATCGACGTGAAGAAGAAAGAGATCGTCGATCGTACCGACGATCCCGTCCGGATGTACCTGCGCGAAATGGGTGCGGTGGAACTGCTCAGCCGCGAGGGCGAGATCGCCATCGCCAAGCGGATCGAGGCGGGTCGCGACACGATGATTCTCGGACTGTGCGAAAGCCCGATCACCTTCAACGCGATCATCGACTGGTCGACCGCGCTCAACGAAGGCACGATGCAGCTTCGCGAGATCCTCGATCTCGACGCGATGCTGTCGAAGGACCCCGCGCCCGAAGCGCTCACCGAGGATGGTGAAGAGGGCAATGGCGAGATCAGCGAGAAAACCGCCGGCCCGTCGTTCAAGGAAGAGGAGGAGCCCGAGGAGGCTTCCGCCGACGAGGACGAGGATTCGATGACCGAGCGGCGCACCCCGCGCCCGTCGGACGACGAGGAGGAGGACAACACCCTCAGCCTCGCGCAGATGGAGGAGCAGCTCAAGCCGATCGCGCTGGAGCGGTTCGCCAACATCACGGCGATCTACAAGAAATTTTCGAAGATGCAGCAGCAGCGTCTCGACCAGATGAGCGCTGGCGGCGAGCTGTCGGCGGCGGAGGAGCGCAAGTACCAGAAGCTGCGCGAGGAACTCACGGCGGAAGTCGAGAGCGTCCAGTTCCACAACGCGAAGATCGAATATCTCGTCGATCAGCTTTACGCGTTCAACCGGCGGCTGACCGCGCTCGGCGGCCAGATGCTGCGCCTTGCCGAGCGGCACAAGGTTTCGCGCAAGGATTTCCTCGATAGGTATATCGGCCACGAACTCGACGAGGCATTCCCCTCGAGCGCGGCCAAGGTCGACAAGAAGTGGGCTGCCTTTGTCCTAAACGAGAGCGAGGCGGCCGACCGTATCCGCATCGAGATTTCCGAGATATCGCAGCAGACCGGCATGGCGCTTGGCGAGTTCCGCCGTATCGTCAACATGGTCCAGAAGGGTGAGCGCGAGGCGCGTATCGCCAAGAAGGAAATGGTCGAGGCCAACCTCCGTCTCGTCATCTCGATCGCCAAGAAATACACCAACCGTGGTCTTCAGTTCCTGGATTTGATCCAGGAGGGCAACATCGGACTGATGAAGGCGGTCGACAAGTTCGAGTACCGGCGCGGGTACAAGTTCTCGACCTATGCGACGTGGTGGATCCGGCAGGCGATCACGCGCTCGATCGCGGATCAGGCGCGGACCATCCGCATCCCGGTCCACATGATCGAGACGATCAACAAGCTGGTCCGCACCAGCCGCCAGTTCCTCCACGAGCAGGGCCGCGAGCCCACGCCCGAGGAAATGGCCGAGCGCCTGTCGATGCCGCTCGAGAAGGTCCGCAAGGTGATGAAGATCGCCAAGGAGCCGATCAGCCTCGAAACGCCGATCGGCGACGAGGAGGATTCGCATCTGGGTGACTTCATCGAGGACAAGAATGCGATCATCCCGGTCGATGCCGCGATCCAGGCCAACCTCAAGGAGACCGTCACGCGCGTGCTGGCCTCGCTCACCCCGCGTGAGGAACGCGTGCTGCGCATGCGCTTCGGCATCGGCATGAACACCGATCACACGCTGGAGGAAGTCGGCCAGCAGTTCTCTGTCACGCGCGAGCGTATCCGCCAGATCGAGGCGAAGGCGCTGCGCAAGCTCAAGCACCCGAGCCGTTCGCGCAAGATGCGGTCGTTCCTCGACCAGTAAACCGTTCCTCCTGACGCATCAGGGCCGCGCCGGGCAACCGGCGCGGCCTTTTGCTTGTCGGGATCCGGCGCGCTGTTCGCTGCTTCAGCGTTGCACAAACACACCTGCAGCTGCCAAGCTCGCCTACCGAGCTGGCGCAAAGAGGCGGTAACGCCTGCATCTTTCGACACTTACGCCAATTCCGACGCAGCCGCGCATCAGAACATTCGACGCGATTTGCTCCGTTCCGGCGCGGAGCCATCGTAAACGACCGTCGATCCCCTAAGCCGTCGCCATGCTTGATCCGGCCCCTACTCCACGTCAAATCGTCACGTCTTCCGATCTCGTCCGTCACTTCGGCTATTGGCAGGACCGCGCCGCGCGCACGCCGGTCTATATCCTCCATCGCGGTCGCCCAAGGCTGGTGCTTACCTCGGTCGAGATCATGGATGCGCTGTGTGCGCCGCACTTTTCCGGTCAGGGCTGCGGCCCCGATCTTGCCGCCGTGCTGGAACGGGTCGAGGATCGTGTGCTGATCGCCAACGATCGCCAGCAGATCATCGCCGCCAGCGAGACCGCGCGCCGCGATTTTGGCGCCGTGGCGGAGATCGGCCGCGCGCTGGTGCGGATCGTCCCGGAGGAAGCTCAGGCGCAGTTCGCCGCCGGGATCGAACGCGTGGCGCGCACCGGCGTCGCGGTCGCGCTCGATCTGCCGTCACGCACGCTGCCGGTCGAAAGCATGACCTTGTTGATCGATGCCTGGCCAGGCGGTGTGATGCTCGTCGTGCGCGATGCGGCTGGCGATGCCGACGTGGCCGAACGCGCCGCTCTTGATGAAGCAATCACCGCCAGCGATGCGATTGCTCCAGTCCGGATCGATCTTCGCGGCCGCCTCGAAAGCGGATCATCATCCCTTGCTGCATGGTGCAACCTTCGCACCGACGCTCTTGCGACCGTGCCGTTCGCCAGCCTGTTCGATGGTTCATCGCAGGTCCCGATCCGCGATGCCATCGATCGCGTGATCCGCACCGGGCAGGCGTTGCAAATCAATGCCTTACTGCTTGCCAATCTGGCAACGCCCGCCGCCGTGCGGATCGGTTTCGCCGCGCGCCGAAGCGGCACGACAGTGTCCGGCATTGCCGCCGTTCTCATCGCGCGGGTTGGTTGAGACAGGATTAAACCGTTCTAAACCACGTCTTTACGCGCTTCGTATAAACACAATGGGCAAACCGTGCAGCAGGCGGCCTTCACGGTCCGGACAGGGGCAATATTCTCATGGCGTTACAAGCCGCATCGACGAACCGCGCCGAAGGCGTATGGCAGGTACTCGCCGCGCTCGCCGCAGCGGACGGCAGCGCCGCGCATCCGCTGGTCGCGAGGCTCATCACCCCTGCCGCTGCCAAGCGCGACCTCGCCGATGCGATCCACGCGATTTGCACGATCCACGGCCGCTATCTGTTCGACCAGGTCGCGCTGCCAGAAGGCGATACCGCCGCCGCATGGTTCGCCGCCGTGACGCAGGCCTTTACCGCCGAACGCACATATCTCGCGCACCTGACCGCCGCGGCCGGGCCGTTGCCCTCCACACCGGGCCAGGCCGAGGCCGATGCCGCCTTCGCCAATCAGCGCCATGCTTTCGACATGCTCGCGCGATCAAGCCGTAAAGGCTGCGCGATCGGCGCGGCACTCGCGCTCATCCTCGACTGGCGCGCGGTTCGCGGCGTGCTCGATGCTGCAGCAGAACGTTTTGGAGTTACCGTGCCGCCGCGCGAACTGCCCGACATGGATGGCATCGCCGCGCTCGCCGCGACGCTCGGCGATACGCCCGCCACGCAGCGAGCGATCGCGTTCGGCGCGGAGCAGGTATTTGCGCAGCATCGCGGGTTGTGGAGCCTGCTCGAAGCGCGGGCGAGCGCGCGCAATCACACCTGAGAGAGGCGATTTCCACGCCCGAACGCTTTACGCTTTAAATAGCGGTAACGATTCGGGAGTTGGGCAATGGCGAGTGGCGGGTGCCTGTGCGGCGCGGTACGATATCAGATCCCAGGCGAACCGATTGCGGCGCGGACCTGCTGGTGCCGGCTATGTCAGTATCTTGGCGCAGGCAGCGGCACCGTCAACGTCATCTTCCCAGCGGAAGAGCTCATCATCACCGGCGATCCGCGTTGGCGGACCGACACCGCCGATAGCGGAGCGCCTGCGCACCGTGGGTTCTGCGGCGACTGCGGTACGCCGATCTTCAGCAAATCGGATGCGCGGCCACACCTGATCGTGGTGCGTGCCGGATCGCTTGATGATCCGGATCTGCTCGCGCCGGGTGCAACGATCTGGACGAGCACCGCGCCAGCATGGGCAGTGTTCGATCCGGCACTTCCGCAAGTCGAGCGGCAGCCGCCTCCCGCCGCATAAGGGACAATTCCTGTAATCGCGCGAAAATGGTAACCCGCTCTTAAACCAGCTTCGCTTACCTCGCGGTCGGGGGGTGCCTTGTAGGGTGCCTGTATGCGATGTGTATTTCGCCTGTTGGCTTGCTCGGCCGCGCTGTTCGCGGCGGCCCCGCTCTGTGCGGGTTCTCTTCTCGATTATGTCGGGGAGTGTGTTCCGTTCGCGCGCGCTGCCTCCGGGATCCAGATCTACGGTGATGCGTGGACATGGTGGTCCAAAGCCGCCGGTCACTATCAGCGCGGCGACGTTCCCCGGGTCGGGTCGGTGATCGTGTTTGCGAAAACGTCGCGCCTGCCGATGGGCCATGTCGCGGTCATCAGCCGGATCGTCGATCCGCGCGTGGTGATGGTGACGCACGCCAACTGGTCGCGCCAGAACGGCGAACGCGGTCATGCCGAACAGGACGTGACGCTTACCGATGTCTCGGCCGACAACGACTGGAGCGAGGTGAAGGTGTGGTACCGTGACATGGAAGGGCTCGGCGGCACCACCTATCCGGTATCGGGCTTTATCTATGGCAGCGCGGTCGACGGCGCGCGCCGCGCCCATGTTGCGCCCGAGCTGACCGGCCGCGATCCCGACTACGTGGGCGCCTTGCTAGACGCCTATCGCTGAGGCGGATCTCGTTCGCCCGGCAGCATGCGACGGCAGGGTCGCGCGGTTCAGGCTTCGCTTGTTATGCAGTCGCAATTTACGCGGTGCTGCGCCACCGCGGTCGAGCGACAGCGCGCACGGGATCAAAAAACCTTTTCGTCAGCGCGGGATCAGCCGCGGATCGCGACCAGCTTCGCCTCGAACATCTGCGCCAGTTCGAGTCGGCGTTTGCGCGCCTCCTCGGTTACCGCCGTGCGCGCTGCAACATTCTCCTGCATCGCACGCCGTGCGTAGTAATGAACATTTGACTCCATAGGTGCAGACCCGCCCTCGCCACCAAGTATTCCAAGATGCTCATGCTACTGCGCGTGTTATGACCGCGATCATAAGCTTTTGTGACAAAATGGCGCTGCGGCGCGGCAAATGGCGGAATTAATCTGGATAAAGCCGAAAAGCGGCACTTTCCGCCATCCACGCCGCCTCATCCG
>Ga0265798_10000926_pt1 | contig 46961 bp, 40 predicted proteins | sample P3T30metagenome_FD_192430 | JGI IMG/M metagenome (GOLD analysis project Ga0265798, IMG submission 192430) | Plant litter microbial communities from East Loma Ridge, Irvine, California - P3 T30 | ecosystem: Environmental > Terrestrial > Plant litter > Unclassified | place: USA: California...
TACTGGAAGAGGTGCGCGTCGCCCATCGCACCGGGCACGCTCGTGCCGGCGACCTGGGGCCGGCCGTCCGCGTCGAAGTACTGCGCGGCCTGGTTCGTGTCGCCGCCCTGCGCGCCCATCGCGATCTCGGCCCGCTCCGCATCCGCCGCCGTCGCGTGCAGGTAGGTGAGCTTGTCGTTCTCGATCACGGCCGAGCCGCGGTCGCCGTGCACCTGCAGGCGCGCGACGAGGCCCGGGTAGACCGCGGTGGAGCCGTGGATCACGCCGAGCGCGCCGGACTCGAACCGCACGACCGCCGCAGCGACGTCCTCGACCTCGATGCGCTCGTGCGCGTTCGTCGCGGTGTAGCCGAAGACCTCGACGGGCCGACCGAGAGCGGCGACGAGCAGGTCGACGGTGTGCACGCCCTGGTTCATGAGCGCGCCGCCGCCGTCGAGCGCCCAGGTGCCGCGCCAGTCGCCGGAGTCGTAGTAGCTCTGCCCCCGCCACCAGTCGATGGCCGCGACCCCCGAGGTGATGCGGCCGAGCTCGCCGTCGCGGATCTTCTCGAGCACGATCTCGGTGGACGGGTCGAAACGGTGCTGCGAGATAACCGAGACGATCCGGCCGGTGCGCTCCTGCGCCGCGAGGATCTGATTGGCCCGCTCGACGGTGATCTCGGCGGGCTTCTCGATGATGACGTGCGCGCCGCGCTCGAGCGCCTCGATCGCGATCTCGCCGTGCGCGCCGGTGGGCGTGCAGACGACCACGAGGTCCACGGGTCCGGCTGCGAAGGCCTTCTCGAGCGTGGCGAAGACGGCGCCGCCGTGCTTCGCGGCGAGCTCCTGGCCCTTCGCGGCGTCGCGATCGACGACGGCTACGAGCTCGAGGCGGTCGGCGAGCTGGTCGATGACGACGCCGTGCTGGCGGGCGATCACTCCTGCGCCCACGAGGGCGGTGCGGATGCGGGTCATGCGAGGGTCACTCCGATTCGGTCGGTGAGGGTGCGGAAGGCGGCCGCGGCGGTGCGGAAGGCGTCGGGCCCGGAGAACCCGCCGAGCTCGTGCGCGGAGGCGAGGTGCGGCTCGAGCGACGCCACACCGGAGTAGCCCGAGTCGCGCAGGGCGGTGAGCGTCTCGAGCAGCTCGCCGTCGCCCTCCCCCGCCGGCACGACCTCGCCGCTGCCGGCGCGCGCGTCCTTCACCTGCAGGTAGTCGACGTACTCGTGCAGCAGGTGCCAGCCGTCGGTGAACGGCGTGGAGCCCACCTGCACGAAGTTGGCGTTGTCCCAGGCCAGGCGCAGCGCGCCCGAGCCGACCGACTCGACGAGGTCGAGCACGTGCTCGGGGGTGTCGCCGTAGATGTCCTTCTCGTTCTCGTGCAGCAGCACGACGCCGGCCGCAGCCGCGGTGCCGGCGAGGGCGCGCATCCGCTCGAGCACGGCGTCGCGCACGTCGGCGTGCGTCCGTGCCGCATCGCGGTAGAAGGAGAAGATGCGGATGTACGGGGTACCGAGCCCGTCGGCCACCCGGATCACCCGCCGCAGCCGCTCCACCTCGTGCTCGACCGGCAGGGCGACATCGACCTTGCCGATGGGCGAGGCGACGGCGGATGCGGTGAAGCCGCGCCGATCGAGCACGGCGCGCAGCTGGGCGGTGCGCGCGTCGTCGAAGTCGGCGACGTTGACGCCCCAGGCGCTGCGCACCTCGATCTGCGAGGCGCCGATCTCGGCGAGCACGTCGAGCTGCACGTCGGGATCGGCGTCGATCTCGTCGCCGAAGCCGGAGAGGCTCCAGGTGGTGGTCGGGTGGGTCATGCGGTTCCCTCCTCAGGGGTTCGGGTTCGGTCGAGGGCCGCGGCCACGTCGACCTCGTCGTGGGCACCGGCGAGCACGTCGGCGACGGCGACGCCGCGGCCGAGCGCTGCGGCCAGGTACACGGCGCGGGCGGTCGCGAGCACGAGCACGGCGTCGGCGACGGTGACCGCCGGGTCGTGGCCTCCGTCGATGGCGTCGATCAGGTCGAGGTACTGGCGGGCGTGGCCCCGCGCCCACTCGAGCGGCAGGCCCTCGGCAGGGTCGACGGACTCGGGCGCGGGCGCGTCGTCGGCGAGCTGCAGCCGCACCAGCTCGTCGCCCTCGATCACGGCGGTGCCCGCCGTGCCGCAGACCAGCAGCCGGGTGCGGCCGCCGGGGTGCGCCGCGGTCGTGGCGTGCAGGGCGGCGAGCGCCCCGCCCGCGAAGACGATGGTGGCGACGGCGGTGTCCTCGACCTCGATGCCGTCGTGGGCCAGCCGCGCGATCTCGGCGGTGACGCGCACGGGCTCGCCGAGCACGGCGATGAGCAGGTCGAGGGTATGCACGCCCTGGTTCATGAGCGCCCCGCCGCCGTCGAGCGCCCAGGAGCCGCGCCAGCCGGCCGAGGCGTAGTACTCGTCGCTGCGCCACCACGGCACGCTCGCGACCGCGGAGGTGAGCCGGCCGAGGCGGCCGGCGCGCACGGCGTCGTCGACGGCGACGCTCGCCGGATCGAGGCGGTGCTGGCTGATGACCGCGGCGTGCAGCCCGCGCGAGCGGGCCGCATCGGCGGCCTCGGCCAGCCCTCGGGCGCGCGGCAGATCGACGTCGACGGGCTTCTCGATGAGCACGTGGCAGCCCGCGTCGAGCGCCTCGAGGGCCGCGCCGACGTGCAGGCCGCTCGGCGTCGCGACGACCACGAGGTCGAGCTCGGTGGCCGCCAGCGCCTCGGCGAGGCTGCCAGCGATCAGCGGTCGGGGCGCGCCGAGCGACTCGAGCTGCTCGGCCACGGCGAGCGCGCTCTCGGGCCGCGCGTCGATCGCCGCGACCAGCTCGAGACGGGGCAGCGCGGCCACGACCTCGGCGTGCGTCCGGCCGATCACGCCGCAGCCGACGAGGCCGACGCGGAGGACGGTCGGTCGCTCGGGCATGTCGGCTCCACATCGTCGGGGGCGGTCGCCGGCGGATGCGGCAACTGCGACGTTAGCGGCGCCATCCGGTTTTGGCAATCGATTGACGAATCGGTCCACGGCGGGCACGATGAGCGGGTGACGACAACGGCGTTCCTCCATCCAGACCGGCTGCTGCCGGCCGATCCGGCCACCCGATCGGTCGCCCGCGGGCTCTACGAGCGCGTGGCGACCGCGCCGATCCTCTCCCCGCACGGCCACGTGCCGCCCGAGTGGATCGCCGACGATGTGCCCTTCGCGGATCCGGCCCAGCTCTTCATCGCGGGCGATCACTACGTGCACCGACTGCTGCACGCCTCGGGCGTGCGGCACGAGCAGCTCGGCCTCGGCGGCGCGACCGCCGACCCGCGCGCGGTCTGGGGTCTGCTCGCCGAGCACTGGCACCGCTTCGCCGGCACCGCGTCGGGCTACTGGATCAACGACGTGCTGGGGCGGGTCTTCGGCCTCGACAGGGAGCTCTCCGCCGCCACCGCCGACGACGCCTACGACCGCATCGCGGCGGCGCTGCTCGACCCGAGCTTCCGCCCGCGGGCGCTGCTCGACCGCTTCGGCATCGAGGTGCTCGCCACCACGGACGACCCGCTCGATCCGCTCGACGCGCACCGGCGCATCGCCGAGGACCCCGCCGTGCGCACCCGCGTGCTGCCGACCTTCCGGCCCGACGCCTACCTCGACCCCGAGAACCCTGCCTTCGTCGACAAGGTGCAGCGGCTGCTCGACGGGCTCCCGGTCACCTGGGCGGCCTACCTCGAGGCGCTCGCGGCGCAGCGCGCCCGCTTCATCGCGCACGGTGCGGTCTCCGTCGACATCGGCGTGATCGCGCCGACCACGCTGCGCAGCGATCCGGCGGATGCGCAGGCGATCCTGCAGCGCGCGCTCGCCGGCGAGGCGACCGCGCAGGAGGCCGCCCGGTTCCGTGCCTACGGCCTCTACGAGTCCGCCCGACAGTCCACCGAGGACGGGCTCGTGCTCACCGTGCACTCGGGCGTGCGGCGCAACCACCACGCGCCGACGCTGCGCGCGATCGGCCCCGACGGCGGGCACGACATCCCGCTCGCCGCCGAGTACACCGAGAACCTGCGCCCGCTGCTGGAGGACTTCGGCCTGCATCCGGCCCTGCACCTCGTGCTGTTCGCGATGGACGAGACGCTGTTCTCGCGCGAGCTCGCCCCGCTCGCCGGGTTCTACCCGAGCGTCTACATCGGCGCGCCCTGGTGGTTCCTCGACGCGCCCGACTCGATCCAGCGCTTCCGCGCGGCGACGACCGAGACCGCCGGCTTCTACCGCGGCTCGGGCTTCATCGACGACACCCGCGCCTTCCTCTCGATCCCGGCCCGGCACGACATGGCCCGCCGCTCCGACGCCGCCTACCTCGCGCGCCTGGTCGCCGAAGGCCGCGTGAGTCTCGCGACCGCCGAGCGCATCGCCGACGACCTGGTCGACGCGGTGCCGCGCACGGCCTTCAAGCTGTGACCGCCGAGCTGCGCCGCGAGCGCCTGGCGCCCCCGGTGCGCATCGTGCACCTCGGCCTCGGCGCCTTCCACCGCGCGCATCAGGCCTGGTACACCCAGCGCGCCGAGGACGGCGACGGCTGGGGCATCGCCGCGTTCACCGTGCGCTCCCCCGCCGCGGCCGAGGCGCTGGCGGCGCAGGACTGCCTCTACACGATCGTCGAGCGCGCCGCCGACGGCGACCGCGCCGAGCTCGGCACCGCCATCGTCGCGGCGCACGACGGCGCCGACCTCGAGGCCCTGGAGCGCTACCTCGCCGACCCCGCCGTCGCGGTCGTCACGCTCACCGTCACCGAGGCCGGCTACGCCCTCGGCGACGACGGCCTGCCGAGCGCCGAGCTGCTCGCCGACGTCGGCACCGAGCGGCCGACGACCGTCATCGGCCGCCTGCTGCGCGCTCTCGAAGCACGACGGCGAGCGGATGCGGGCCCGATCGCGCTGGTCAGCTGCGACAACATCCCCGACAACGGCGCCTTCCTGCGCCGCGGGCTGCTGGCCGCGGCCGGCGGTTCCGCGGACTGGATCGAGCGGAACGTCGCCGTCGTCGCCACCTCCGTCGACCGCATCACCCCCGCCGTGACGACGGAGCTGACCGCGACGGTCGAGCGCCTCACGGGGCTCCGCGACGCGGCGCCCGTCGCCGCCGAGCCGTTCAGCGACTGGGTGCTGAGCGGCGACTTCCCGGCGGGCCGCCCCCGCTGGGAGAGCTCGGGCGCCCGCTTTGTCGACGACCTCGAGCCCTGGGAGCGCCGCAAGCTGCGCCTGCTGAACGGCGCGCACACGCTGCTCGCCCTGGCCGGTCCTCCGCGCGGGCACGCAACCGTCGCCGAGGCGATCGGCGATCCCGAGCTGCGCGCCGCGGTGGAGCAGCTCTGGGACGAGGCCGCGGCGACGCTGCCCGCCGACCTCGACCTCGAGGGCTACCGCGCGGCGCTGCTGGAGCGCTTCGAGAACCCGCGCATCGAGCACCGCCTCGCCCAGATCGCGCAGGGCTCCGTCACCAAGCTGCGCCTGCGCATCGTGCCCGTCGCCCTCGAGCGCCTCGCCGCGGGTGCGACGGCGAGCGGATGCGCCCATCCGGTCGCCGCTTGGATCGCGGCCGAGCGCCCGGCCGTCGCCGAACGCCTGACCGTCGCCGAGGCGCTCGCCGAGCTCTCGCCGGAGCTGGCCGCGCACGCCGGCTTCGCCGCATCCGTCCGCACCACGCTCGCCGAGCTGCGCGCCGGCGCACCCGCGGGCTGAGCCCCCGCATCCGCTCGACGCGAACCCGCCCGAGCGCAGCCCACCCCCGAAGCCGAACCGCCCCTGGAGGAGCACCATGATGATCGAGCAGGCCGACGTCATCGTCACCAGCCCCAACCGCAACTTCGTCACCCTGCGCCTCGTCACTGACGACGGGCTCGTGGGCATCGGCGATGCGACCCTGAACGGCCGCGAGCTGGCCGTCGTCAGCTACCTCGCCGAGCACGTCGTGCCGCTGCTCATCGGCCGCGACGCGCACCGCATCGAGGACACCTGGCAGTTCCTCTACCGCAGCGCGTACTGGCGCCGCGGCCCGGTCACGATGGCCGCCATCGCCGCGGTGGACATGGCGCTCTGGGACATCAAGGGCAAGGCGGCCGGCCTGCCGGTCTACCAGCTGCTCGGCGGCGCCTCCCGCAACGGGCTCATGGCCTACGGCCACGCCTCGGGCAAGGACAACCAGGAGATCTTCGACAGCATCCGCGAGCACCAGGAGCAGGGCTTCCGGTCCATCCGCGTGCAGGCGGCCGTACCCGGTCTGAAGTCGATCTACGGCATCGCCTCGAACGCGACGTACGAGGCCAACAAGGGCGAGCGCTACGACCACGAGCCCGCCCAGCGCGGCGGCCTTCCGAACGAGGAGGACTGGGACACCCGCAGCTACCTGCGCCACATCCCGACCGTCTTCGAGGCCGTGCGCAACGAGTTCGGACCCGAGCTGCCGCTGCTGCACGACGGCCACCACCGCATGACCCCGATCCAGGCAGCGAAGCTCGCCAAGAGCCTCGAGCCCTACGACCTGTTCTGGCTCGAGGACTGCACCCCGGCCGAGAACCAGGAGGCGCTGCGCCTCGTGCGACAGCACAGCACCACGCCGCTGGCGATCGGCGAGATCTTCAACACGGTCTGGGACTACCAGCAGATCGTGCGCGAGCAGCTCATCGACTACGTGCGCAGCGCGGTCACCCACACCGGCGGCATCACGCACCTCAAGAAGGTGCTCGACTACGCCAGCCAGTACCAGATCAAGTCGGGCATGCACGGGCCGACCGACATCTCGCCCGTCGGCATGGCCGCCGCGATGCACCTGGGCCTGTCGATCCACAACTTCGGCATCCAGGAGTACATGCAGCACGGCGCGAAGACGGATGCGGTCTTTGAGCAGTCCTACACCTGGGAGAACGGCATGCTGCACCCGGGCGACAAGCCCGGACTCGGCGTCGAGCTCAACGTCGACGAGGCCGGCAAGTACCCCTACCAGCGGGCGTACCTGCCCTACAACCGCCTCGCGGACGGCACCGTCCACGACTGGTGAGCACGGCGGCTCGGCGTCGCGGGACCCTCGGGGTCAGCGGGGCGCCGGGCCGCTCGACTCGCGCACGACGAGCTCGGTCGGCAGGGCCGGCGGCTCGTGCGGCGCCTCGCCTGCGATCTCGCGCAGCACGGCGCGCACCGCGTGCTCGCCGACGAGGCCCATGGGGCTGCGCACCGTCGTGAGCGAGGGGGTGAGCAGGTCGGCCCCGAAGATGTCGTCGAAGCCGACGACGCTCAGCGCGCCCGGCACCGCGACGCCGGCCTCGCGGGCGCCCTGCAGCAGGCCGAAGGCGAGCAGGTCGTTGTAGGCGAGCACCGCCGTCGCGCCGGTCGTCATGACCGCGCCGACCGCCTCGCGCCCGGCCTCGATGGTCGGCCCGCTCGTCGGCACCTCGGTGAGCGCCATGCCGCGCTCGGCGGCGCCCGCGGCCAGCACCTGACGGCGGCGCGCGTTCATCCACGACGTCTGCGGTCCGGAGAGGTACGCCAGGTCGTGGTGCCCGAGGCCGCGGAGGTGGTCGAGCAGCTGGTCGATGCCCGCGACCACGTCCATGGTCGTCGACGGCAGCCCCTCGACGAGGCGGTTGACGGTGATGACCGGCTTCGCGCCCGCGAGCTGCACGATGCGCTCGTCGTCGAGTCGCGAGCCGACGAGGATGAGGCCGTCCGCGACCCGCAGCATCCGCTCGGCGGTGTCGGACTCGACCTCGGGCCGCTCCTGCGAGTCCGCGAACAGCATCGTGGAGCCCGCCTCGGCCGTCACGCGCTCGGCGCCGCGGACGAAGGCGAAGTAGACCGGGTTGGTCATGTCCGACATGATCAGGGCGATGTTGCCGGTGAGCCCGGTCTGCAGCGAGCGCGCCATCGGGTTGAGCCGGTACCCGAGCGCATCGGCGGCCTCGCGGATGCGCCGCTCGGTCTCGGCGTTGATGCGCCCCGGCTTGTTGAGCGCTCGCGAGACGGTCGACGCCGAGACGCCGGCCTGCTGCGCGATGTCGTAAATCGTGGGGGCCGACGAGCGGCGGCGGACGGGATCGGTCATGGTGCTCCCCTCCTGCGGGATCACCCCATGCTGGCACACCGCGGGAGGCTCGGGAAGCGGATTCGGCAACCGATTGCGGCAATCGGTTGCAGCGGCCCGCGTTCGGACCTATGGTGGGCGCAGCACCTTCGACGACGAAGGCTCCGCCGACTCTCGCGCTCTCCCCGTCGTCCAGTGCTCCCCGCCCCACCTGTATCGATGAAGAGCAGAGGACTGAAGACGATGAAGTCGAGAACACGAGGCATCACCGCGGCGGTCGCCGCGATCGCCGCGACCGCGCTGGTCGCCGGGTGCAGCGCCGGCGGCTCCGGCTCCGGCGGAGGCGACGGCGCCAGCGCCACGCTGACGCTCGGGACCAACGGCGAGATCACCTCCTGGGACCCGGGCCAGGCGCACGTCGGCCACCAGCTGCAGCCGTACCAGGTCGCCTACGACACGCTGATCCTGCGCGAACCGGACGGCTCCTACTCGCCGATGCTGGCCGAGGAGTGGTCGTACAACGAGGACCTCACCGAGCTCACCCTCGAGCTGCGCGACGACGTGACCTTCAGCGACGGCGCCGCCTTCGACGGCGAGGCCGTCAAGGCAAACCTCGAGAACCTGCGCGACAGCAACGGACGCCAGTCCGGCCAGGTCGCCGCCATGGAGTCGGTCGAGGTCGTCGACGCCGACACCGTCACCGTCGTGCTCGCGCAGCCCGACCCCGCCTTCGAGTTCTACCTCTCCCAGGCCGCGGGCCTCATGGGCAGCCCCGCCTCGCTCGGCACCGACGCGATGATCTCGACGCCGGTCGGCACCGGTCCGTACGTCATGGACACCGCGCAGACGGTCTCGGGTTCGCAGCTCGTCTTCACGGCGCGCGAGGACTATTGGAACCCCGACCTGCAGAAGTTCGACTCGATCGTGCTCAAGCCCTTCGATGAGCTGACCGCCCGTCTCAACGCCGCCCTCTCCGGGCAGATCGACGCGGGTCTCATCGACGCTCCTTCGGTCGATCAGGCCACCGGCGCCGGCCTCACCCTCATCGAGGACTACCGCGTCGATTGGTCCGGCCTGCTGCTCATGGACCGCGACGGCGTGATCGTGCCCGAGCTCGCCGACGTGCGCGTGCGCCAGGCGCTCAACCACGCGATCGACCGCGACACGGTGCTCCAGTCCATCGCCCGCGGCTACGGCGAGGTCACCAACCAGGTCTTCGGCCCGGACAGCGGCGCCTACGTCGACGAGCTCGATGAGCGCTACCCCTTCGACCCCGAGCTCGCCCGCGAGCTGCTGGCCGACGCGGGCTACCCCGACGGCTTCGAGCTGCCGGTCACCGCGATCCCGGGCTTCGAGTCGGCGATGGCCGTGCTCACGCAGCAGTTCGAGGACATCGGCGTGCGGGTTCGCCCGATCAGCGCGCCCGGCGCGACCATGCTGCAGGAGCTCGCCGACCGCCAGCACGCGACCCTCATCTGGAACCTGTTCCAGGGCGAGCCGTGGGTCGCCATCAACCAGATGATCTCCACCGACGCGCTCTACAACCCGTTCGACTCGACGAGCGGGGAGCTGCAGACGATGATCGAGGCGGTGCGCACCGGCGGCGACGACTCCGCCGAGCTCGCGCAGCAGGTCAACGACTACGTGACCGAGAACGCCTGGTTCGTGCCCTTCTACCGAGCCGACCAGCTCTACGTGTACGACGCCGAGAAGATCAGCGTCGAGCCGCAGGTGCAGCAGGCCGTCCCGTCCATCTACAACTACTCGCCGGTCGAGTAGCCGTGGTGGGAGGCGGGGCGCCGAGCGCGCCCCGCCTCCCCGACCGACGCGCACTGGAGCATCCGTGATCGCCTTCACCCTCAAACGCCTCGGCTCGGGAGTCCTCCTCCTGGCCGTCATCTGCACCGTCGCCTACGCCCTGCTCTTCGCCAACGGCCCCAGCATCGCCCGCAACATCGTGGGCGACCAGGCCACCGCCGAGCAGGTCGCGGCCAAGCAGACCGAGCTCGGTCTCGACCAGCCGCTGCCGCTGCGCTTCCTCTCCTGGGTCGGCGACGCCTTCGCCGGCGACCTCGGCCGCAGCTGGTTCGGCCCCATCACCGTCTCCGACGCGCTGGTGACCCGGCTGCCCGTCACCCTGACGCTCATCGCCACCGCCATGATCTTCGTCACCCTCATCGCGACGACGCTCGGCACCGCCGCCGCCGTCAAGCGCGGGTGGATCGACCGCCTCGTGCAGGTCGGCGCCATCGTCGGCGACGCGATCCCCGGCTTCGTCGTGGCCGTCGTGCTCGCCACGATCTTCGCGGTGCAGCTCGGGCTCTTCCCCGCCGTGAGCAGCATCGCACCGGGCGCCGGAGCGGATGCGTGGATCGCCTCGCTCACGCTGCCGGTCATCGCCATCGTGCTCAACTACGTGACCGCGAGCGCGCAGCAGATCCGCAGCGCCGTGATCCAGCAGCGCGAGCGCGACTTCGTGCGCACGCTGCGCAGCCGCGGGCTCGGCGACGGCGAGATCCTGCTGCGGCACGTGCTGCGCGGGGCGGCGCCGGCCGGCCTGACCGTCCTCAGCCTCCAGTTCGTCGGACTGCTCGGCGGCGCGGTGATCCTCGAGCGCATCTTCGCGATCCCCGGCATCGGGCAGCTCGCGATCACCGCCACCGTCAACGGCGACATCCCGATCGTGATGGGCGTGGTCGTCTACACCGTCGCCCTCGTCGTCATCGTCAACCTCGTCGTCGATCTGCTCAACGGCTGGCTCAACCCGAAGGTGCGTGTCTCATGACCTCCTCCGACACCTCGTCGAAGCGCCGGCGCAGCTCGGTCGCGCTGCGCCTCGTCCGCAACCCGCTCGGCGCCGCGGGCGTCGTCATCCTGCTCGTCATGGTGGCGCTCGCCCTGCTCGCCCCGGTGCTCGCGCCCTTCGGCCCGAACACCGCCGCCATCGGCAACACCCTCGCGGCCCCCGGCGGCGACTTCCTGCTCGGCACCGACAGCGCCGGCCGCGACACCTGGAGCCGGCTGCTCTGGAGCGGTCAGCTCACGCTGCTCTCGGCGCTGCTCTGCGCGAGCGTCGCGATCGCGATCGGCCTGCCCGCCGGCCTCATCGCCGGCTACTTCGGCAAGGCCTTCGACGGCGTCTCGTCGTGGGTCGCCAACGCGATCCTCAGCCTGCCCTCGATCATCGTGCTGCTCTCCGTCCGCTCGGCGGTCGGCCCGTCGGTCTGGATCACCATGATCGTCTTCGGCGTCATGCTCAGCCCCGGCTACTTCCGGCTCACCCGCACCGCCGTGCTCTCCGTGCGCAACGAGCTCTACGTCGACGCCGCCCGCGTCTCCGGGCTGAGCGACGCGCGCATCATCACGCGGCACGTGCTCTCGGTCGTGCGAGCGCCCATCATCATCCAGACCGCGCTCATCGCGGGCGTGGCCATCGCCATCCAGTCCGGCCTGGAGTTCCTCGGGCTCGGCAGCCCGCAGGACCCGACCTGGGGCGCCATGCTCAGCGAGGGCTTCCGCAACATCTACACGACCCCGATGCTCATGGTCTGGCCCGCGCTCGCGATCGGGCTCACCACCGGCGCCTTCGTGCTCATCGGCAACGCGCTGCGCGACGCGCTCGAGGACATGCCGGGCACCCGGCTGAGCGTCAAGGCGCTCGCGGGCGCCGCCACCGCGATCGGCACGGCGAGCGCCCCGGTGCGCTCGCGCATCCCGTCCACCGTCTCGGTGCGCACGCTGGCCGAGCCGGTCGATGCGACGCCGCCCGAGGACGCGGCGGAGCACCTGCTGCAGGTGGACGACCTCGAGATCGGCTACCCGGACGGCGACGGCGGTCTGAAGCGGGTCGTCGAGGGCGTGCACTTCCACGTCGACCGCGGCGAGGTGCTCAGCATCGTCGGCGAGTCCGGCTCGGGCAAGTCGCAGACCGCCTTCGCAGTGCTCGGCCTGCTGCCCGCGTCGGCGCAGGTCGTCGGCGGCACCGTGGTCTTCGACGGCGTGCAGACCGTCGACCCGCAGCGCCGGCGCATCGCGGACGAGCGGATGCGCCCGCTGCGCGGACGGCGGATCTCCTACATCCCGCAGGAGCCGATGTCGAACCTCGACCCCAACTACACGATCGGCCACCAGCTGAGCCGGCCGATGGTCAAACTGCTCGGCGTCAGCCGCGCCGAGGCCCGCAAGCGCGCGCTGGCGCTGCTCGAGCGGGTCGGCATCACCGACCCGCAGCGCACCTTCGACGCCTACCCGCACGAGATCTCGGGCGGCATGGCGCAGCGCGTGCTCATCGCCGGAGCGGTCAGCTGCGAGCCCGACCTGATCATCGCCGACGAGCCGACCACGGCCCTCGACGTGACCGTGCAGGCCGAGGTGCTCGACCTGCTGCGCACGATGCGCGACGAGCTCGGGGTGGCGATCCTCATCGTCACGCACAACTTCGGCGTCGTCGCCGACCTCGCCGATCGCGTCGCGGTCATGCAGCAGGGCCGGCTCGTCGAGGAGGGCCCGGTCCGCGAGATCCTGCACCACCCGCAGCACCCGTACACCCGCGCGCTGCTCGGATCGATGCTCGTCGGCCGCGAGCCGCTCACCCCGCTCACCACCACCACGAAGGGGCCGACCTCATGACCGAGACGCTGCTCGAGGTCGACGACCTGGTCGTCGCCTACCCGCGCAAGGGCCTGCGGGCCGGCGCCACCGAGATCCTGCACCGCGTCTCGCTCGCCATCGAGCCGGGTCGCACCATGGGGCTCGTCGGCGAGTCCGGCTCGGGCAAGACCACGCTGGGGCGCGCGATCCTGGGGCTGGCACCGGTGACCGGGGGCTCCATCCGCTTCCAGGGCCGCGACATCGCGCACGCCTCCCGCCGGGAGCGCATCGCGCTGGCCCGCGACCTGCAGGTGGTGTTCCAGGACCCGTACACCTCGTTGAACCCCTCGATGGAGATCGGCCGCATCCTCGCCGAGCCCCTCGAGAACCAGCGCATCGGCGCCGCCGAGAGCCGCGCCCGGGTGCGCGAGCTGCTCGACCGGGTCGGCCTGCCGAGCGACGCGATCTCGCGCCAGCCTCGGGAGTTCTCGGGCGGGCAGCGGCAGCGGGTCGCCATCGCCCGGGCGCTCGCCCTGCGGCCCAAGCTCATCGTCTGCGACGAGCCCGTCAGCGCCCTCGACCTCACGACCCAGGCGCGGGTGCTCGACCTGTTCCTCGAGATCCAGCAGGACACCGGGGTGTCGTACCTGTTCATCTCGCACGACCTCGACGTGATCCGGCACATCAGCCACGACGTCGCGGTGCTGCTGCACGGCGACATCGTCGAGCAGGGGCCCTCGCTGCAGGTCACCGAACGGCCGCAGCACCCGTACACGCAGCGCCTGCTGCTCGCCTCGCCGCTGCCGGAGCCGGATGCGCAGGCCGAGCGCCGCGCCGAGCGCCGCCGGCTGCGCGAGGAGGAGCGGATCGAGGGCGCCGAGCACCGCACGGCGTCGTGACGGATCTCGCGGACGGCTCCGCGCCGCGCCGCGCACGCCGCGGCACCGCACCGACCATCTACGACGTCGCCCGCGCCGCCGGCGTCAACCCGTCGACGGTCTCGCGGGCCCTGAGCCGGCCGGAACGGGTCAGCACGGCCACCGCCCAGCGCATCCGCGAGGCGGCCGCGGAGCTCGAGTTCCATCTCAACCCGACGGCGCGGGCCCTGCAGACGGGCCGAACCAACACGCTCGCGCTGATGATCGGCGACATCACCAACCCGGTCGTCTTCGACATCATCCGCGGCGCGACGGCCGAGGCGGCTCAGCATGGCTGCACCCTCATCGTCACCGACTCCGAGGAGTCGAGCACCCGCGAGGCCGCCGACGCGCGCCGGCTGATCCCCGCGGTCGACGGGCTCATCCTGGCGATCACGCGGCTCGCCGACGAGCAGATCCACGACCTCGCGCGCCGCAAGCCGCTTGTCGTCGTCAACCGCGACGTCGGGGATCGAGCGGCGAGCGTGCTCGCCGACCTCGACCCGGGCATCGGTGCAGCGGTCGAGCATCTGGCCGAGCTCGGTCACCGCCGGCTCGCCTACGTGCCGGGTCCGGTCGTCTCCTGGATCAGCGGGCAGCGGTTCCTGGCGATCGAGCGCGCCTGCGCTCGCCTCGGGCTCGACTGCGAGGCCGTCGGTCCGCGCCGCCCGACGCGGGAGGGCGGCGCGGCGGCGCTCGACGAGGTGCTCGCCACCGGCGCCAGCGCCGTGCTGGGCTACAACGACATGATGATGCTGGGGTTGCTCGAGGCCGCGGCCTCCCGCGGGGTCCGTGTGCCGGAGCAGCTCAGCGTCGTCGGCTTCGACGACATCTTCGGCGCCGACTTCGCCTCGCCGCCGCTGGCCACGGTGCGCATGCCGCTGGCGCTCGCGGGGCGACGCGCGGTGCGCATGGTGCTCGGCCACGAGCGCGCGGGCGCCCCGCTGCCGACCGAGTTCGTGCCCCGCCCGTCGGCCGGCCCCGTGGCCGCCTGATCGGCGACGACCCACCCGACACCGCCGCGCGCAGACGCGGACCGCACCGAAGGAGAACCCCATGCTCAGACCTCAGGAATCCCGCGCGAGGGAGCTGCGCTCCCTGAACGGCCTGTGGCGATTCGCGCTCGACACCGAGGTCGGCGACCGGCCCTGGTCCGCACGGCTGCCCGGCCGGCGCGAGGCGCCCGTGCCGGCAAGCTACAACGACCTCTACGTCGACGCCGCCGTGCGCGACCACGTCGGCGTCGTCTGGTACCAGCGCGAGGTGATCGTCCCGTCGAGCTGGGCGGATGCGCGGATCGCGCTGCGCTTCGACGCCGTCGCCCACACGGCCCGGGTCTACGTCGGCGACGCGCTGCTGGCGGAGCACCGCGGCGGCTACACGCCGTTCGAGGTCGAGCTCGACGGGGTGGCGGCGCCCGGCGACACGGTGACGGTCACCGTGTCGGTCGACAACCGCCTCACCTACGAGACGATCCCTCCGGGCGAGGTCTCCGTCGACGAGGAGGGGCGCGCCTCGCAGCTCTACCGGCACGACTTCTTCAACTACGCCGGGCTGCACCGCTCGGTGCACCTGCTCGCGACCCCGCGCGTGCACGTGCGCGACATCACCGTGGTCACGGAGCTCGACGACGACGGCTCGGCCGTCGTCCGCTACGAGGTCGACGCCCCCGGCGCCCACTCCGTCGCCGTCGCGCTGCGGGACGACGACGGCCGCGAGGTCGCCGCCGGTTCCGGGGCCGCCGGCGCCCTGCGCGTCACCGAGCCGCGGCTCTGGCAGCCCGGTGCGGCCTTCCTCTACGCCCTCGAGGTGCGCCTCGACGGGGACGACGGCGACCGGTACGCGCTGCCCGTGGGCATCCGCACCGTCGAGGTGCGCGGCGCCGAGCTGCTCATCAACGGAGCGCCCTTCTACTTCACCGGCTTCGGCAAGCACGAGGACGCACCCTTCCGCGGCAAGGGGCACGACGACGTGCTGCTGGTGCACGACTTCGCCCTGCTCGACTGGATCGGCGCCAACTCGTTCCGCACCTCGCATTACCCCTACGCGGAGGAGGTGCTGGAGTACGCCGACCGTCACGGCGTCGTCGTCATCGACGAGACGGCGGCGGTCGGGCTGCACTTCAACATGGCGGGCGGCGTGCACGGCGGCGGCTACAAGCCGACCTTCTCCCCCGACACGCTGAACGACGCGACCCGCGAGGCGCATGCGCAGGGCATCCGCGAGCTCGTCGCCCGTGACAAGAACCACCCGTCGGTGGTCCTGTGGTGCATCACGAATGAGCCGGCCTCGGCCGAGGAGGGCGCGCGCGAGTACTTCGAGCCCCTCGTCGAGCTCACCCGCCGGCTCGATCCGACCCGCCCGGTCACCTTCGCCAACCAGGGCGACGCGCAGCCGAGCACCGACCGCATCGCCGACCTCTTCGACGTGATCTGCCTCAACCGCTACTACGGCTGGTACCAGCAGCACGGCGACCTCGCCGCCGCCGAACGGCACCTCGAGCGCGAGTTGCGCGAGTGGGCCGAGCGCTACGGCAAGCCGCTCGCCATCACCGAGTACGGCGTCGACACCGTGGCCGGATTGCACCATCCGCTCGGCACGCCGTGGAGCGAGGAGTACCAGATCGAGTTCCTCGAGATGTACCACCGCGTCTTCGACCGCATCCCCGAGGTCATCGGCGAGCAGGTCTGGAACTTCGCGGACTTCCAGACGAAGCCCGGCATCGTGCGCGTCGACGGCAACAAGAAGGGCGTCTTCACCCGCGATCGCCGGCCGAAGTCGGTCGCCCGCGTGCTGCGGCAGCGCTGGCTCGGCCTGCGCGAGCGCGCCGAACGGGGCTGACCGCGCCGCCGGAGCCGACCGGGACCGAGCGCGTCCGGGCCGCAGCGCGAGCTGCGGCCCGTTCCGCTCAGAGGGCCGGCAGCAGGATCGTGCTGAACGAGTCCGCCGGCAGCACCGGCGCGAGCACCCGGTCGCCGAGCAGGATGTCGACGCGCTGCTCGACGCGCTGGCCGTTGTGCAGCACGAGCACGATCGAGCCGTCGGGGTTGCGGAACGCCAGCTGCTCGTCGAAGCCCGAGTAGCTCTTGGTCGGGATCACCTCGGCGCCCTCGGCCACGAAGTGCGAGACGTGCTTGAGCAGGTGCAGCTCGTGCGTGAAGCGGTACGCCTTCGTCGCCGGGTCGACCACGACGAGCGAGTTCTGCGCCCAGCCCCAGCGGCTGATGCCGCCCTCGAGCAGGGCCATGTTCCAGTACTGGTAGGCCGTCGCGCCGCTGGTGATGAAGTGCCGCAGCAGCGTCCATGCGAAGCGGGTGTAGCGCCAGTCGTTCAGGCCGTCGCCGCACTCCTGCTCGGTCTGGTAGATCCGCAGGTCGGGGAGGTGGCGGTGCAGGATCGGTGCGGCGGCCTTGCCGTGCCACTGGATGCCGACGCCGGCGATGTACGGGCCGGCGACCTCGTCCTCGATCACGGCCTCCGCCATCCGCTCGTCCGGTCGCTCGAGGGTGCCGAGGAACACCTCGACATCGCGCTCGGCCATGGCCGGCCCGAGGTGGCGCACGAAGGCGGTGAGCCCCTCGGGGGTCCAGGTGCAGCTCGGGAAGATCTGCGCCGAGTTGAACTCGTTCTGCGGCATGACCATGCCGATCTCGATGCCCTGCTCGCGGTAGGCGTCGATGAAGCGGCCGAAGTAGTCGGCGTAGGCCTCGAGCACGGGCTCCTCGAGGCGGATCATGTCGGTGCCCTCGCGGCCGACCTGGTCCTCGCGCAGGCCGTTCTCGACCGTGCCGATGGCGGTGTTCGGCAGCGCTCCGGCGTAGTGGCCGTTGCTCTTCATCCAGGTCGGCGGGCTCCACGGCGAGGCCCAGAGGCGCAGCGCGGGCTGGTACGCCTTGGCGGCGCGGATGAACGGGATCAGCGTCTCGTGGTCGTTCTCGATCGAGAAGTGCTCGAGCGCGAGGTCGCCGTCGACCTCGTCGTAGGAGTACCAGTCGCGCGAGAAGTCGTTGGCTCCGACCGGCATGCGGCAGAGCGACAGGTTGGCGCCGGTTCCGGGCTCGAAGAGCTCGCGGATCACGGCGTCGCGGTCGCCCTCGGCGAGCTGCTCGAGCGCGGTCCAGCCGAGCTCGTTGAAGCTGGCGCCGAAGCCCTCGATGCGCTGCTGCGGGCGGTCGAGCTCGACGAAGACGCCGGGCATGCCGGTCGGCGCGCCGAGCTCGGGGGCGGTGCGCTCCTGCCAGGGCTCGGTCTCGGTCGTGACGATCCAGCGGGCGGACTGGGGCATGGGGTGACTCCTTCGTCGGTGGGGTGAGCACAGTCTCGAACGGGGAGCGGATGCACCCCCGCGGATTGCGCGAAAATCCCGGCCGGTCTGACTGGCATCCTGGGCAGCATGACGCTCGCACTCGCCGTGGATCTCGGCGGCACCAAGGTCGAGGCCGCTCTCGTGGACGCGCAGGGCACGATCGTGCCGGGCTCGCGGCACCGCGAGGCCACCGGCGCCGCGGCCGCCCGAGACGCCGAGGTCGCGCGCGCCGCTATCGACGCCGTGGTGCGGCGCGCACTGGCCGATGCGCCCGCCGAGGTCGTCGCCGCGGGCATCGGCGCCGCCGGCCCCATCGACGTGCGCGCCGGCAGCACCTCCCCCATCAACCTGCCGGCGGTGCGCGACTTCCCCATCGCCCGCGTCGTCGCCGAGGCCTCCGGGCTCGAGCACGTGCGGCTCGGCCTCGACGGCAGCTGCATCGCGCTCGCGGAGCGTTGGCTCGGGGCCGCGCGCGGGGTCGGCAACGCGATCGTCTTCGTCGTCTCGACCGGCATCGGCGGCGGCGTGATCGTCGACGGCCGCCTGCTCGGCGGCGCCTCCGGCAACGCCGGGCATCTCGGGCAGCTCGTCATCGAGCCCTTCGACGGCGACCCGGCACCGGCCACGGTCGAGCGCATCGCCTCGGGCCCGAACATCGTGCGCTGGGCCCGGGATCGCGGATGGGCGGGTTCGACGGGCGAGGAGCTGGCCGCCGCGTACGCCGCCGGCTCGGAGATCGCCGTCGCCGCCGTGCACCGATCCGCTCGTGCGGTCGGGATCGGCGTGGCGAACGCCGCGACGCTGCTCGACCTCGAATTGGCGGTGATCGGCGGCGGCTTCGCCGCGGTCGCCGAGGACTACGCCGAGCTCGTGCAGGCCTCGGCGCGCGAGGCCTCGCAGAACGCCTACGCGGCGCGGGTGCGGGTCGCGCGCGCCGCGCTCGGCAGCGAGGCGCCGCTCATCGGCGCGGCGGCGCTGGCGCTCGGACGCTGACGCGGACCTGCGCTCAGAGCTCCAGGAAGCGCACCCAGTTCGCGCCGGCTCCGGTCTCGGCCTGCTGCAGCAGCTCGAGCCGCTCGCCGTCGACGGCGTAGAGCGACACGGTCGTGGAGCGCTCCCCCGCAGCGACGAGGTAGCGGCCGTCCGTGCTGGTCGCGAAGCCGCGCGGCTGCGGCTCGGTCTCGGTGAAGTCCTCCGCGGCGGTGAGCCGTCCGCGCTCGTCGACCAGCAGCGCGCCGAGTGTGCTGCGCGAGCGCTCCGAGGCCCAGAGCACGCGCTCGTCGGCGCCCCAGTGCAGGTCCGCGCCCCAGACCGCGCCGAGCGCGACCGGGTCGGCGTCGATCTGGCCGCGCACGAGGCCGGCGGTGAGGTCGATGGCGCCCGCGGCGGCCCGCAGCGTCAGCTCGCCCGAGGCGGTGTCGCGGTCGAAGCGCAGCACCTCGCCGGAGTACTCGGTGATCACGTAGAGCGAGTCCTGCGCCGCGTTCAGCACGAGGTGCCGCGGCGCGCTGCCGGCCGGCACGGCGGCGGACTGCACGTGGGTCAGCGCCAGTTCGTCGCCGATCGCGTAGGTGGCGACGACGTCGTCGCCGAGCGAGACGAAGTGCGCGAAGCGGCCGTCGGCGCTCGCGAGCACCGAGTGCAGGTACTTGTGCTCGACGGTCGAGACCGCCTCGCCGACGACGCCCTCGACGATCGGGGCGCTGAAGCCGTAGCTGCCGCCGTAGGAGGCGCCGAGCAGGGCGCCGCCGTCGCGGGTCAGCGCCAGGTAGGCGACGGAGCCGCCGGGCAGGTCGGTGCGCGAGCGCTCGGTGAGCGCTCCGGTCGCGCGGTCGAGCTCGAGGGTCACGACGGCCGCGGGCGAGCCCTTGACACCGGCGTAGACGAGGCCGCGCGCGGCGTCGATCGCGAAGGTGCCGGTGCCCTGCAGCCCCTCGGTCACGGCGAGGCGCTCGAGCGCGCCGTCCTCGAGTCGGAAGGTGCTGATGCTGCTGTCGCCGGCGTTCGCGACGAGGACGAGGGATGCGTTGCTCACCGTTCGAGCCTAGCGTCGGCGCTCCAGCACCAGCTCCTCGTCGCGCGGGCGCTTCGACGCCTTCTCCGGCAGTCCGGCGCTCCCCAGGGCGCGCAGCAGCTGCCGAGGCAGCGGCGGCAGCATCGGCGACTCCCCCTTCGGCCGCTTCGCCATGCCGATGAGCAGCACGATGGACGAACCGCCGTCGCGCAGCAGCTCGATGCGGGTCGGCGCGCTGCGCGCCGACCAGCACAGCCGGCGCAGTTCGGCCACGGGCGCATCGAACAGGGGCGGATCGGAAATCGGCGCGCCCTCGTCGCTGCGCAGCACGCGCATCCGCTCGCCGTCGACGCGCAGCGAGATCGCCACCGTGCGCGACCGCGCGACCGCGCGCAGCACGAGGTAGGTGGGCAGCCCGACGGTCCAGCCCAGCACGAGGAGCATGACCAGGGGGCTCATCCGCTGCGCGAGGTCGTCGAAGACGAGCAGGAAGCCGCCGACGAGCACGGCGGCGAGCGCGCCGAGGCCCACGCCGATCGCGAGGAAGGTGCCGCGCCGCAGCGGCACGGCGCGCAGCTCGAGGCCCCAGCCGTCGGCATCGCGCGCCCAGGCGGGCTCGGTCAGCGCGGCCTCGCGGCGAGACGCGCCGTCGCGCACCGCCCCGGTGACGCGCCCGATGAGCGTCAGCCAGACCCAGCCGGCCGCGGGGGCCGCCGCGAACTGCAGCACGAGCAGCCCCGGCAGCAGCGCCGCGGGCAGCGCATCGCGCCACTCGGCGGCCGAGACCAGACCGAACATCAGCACGGCGACGGCCGCACCGAGCACGACGTGCAGCGTCACCGAGAGCCACGCCGGGCGCAGCGGCACGAGCACCCGCACCGCGGTGTGCGCGCCCAGCCAGCCCGAGAGCAGCGCCAGCAGGAAGCCCCAGAAGTCGTGCTCGGTGCCGAGCAGCGGCAGCGCGGCGGCGAAGCACACGACGGCCCAGAGCAGCGGATGCAGCAGCACGCGCCGTGCGATCGATCGCGTCGGCGCCGCCTCGCTCACCGGTCCCCCGCCCGTCATTCCGAAACCAGCGCCCGGATACAGCAAAACCCCCGCCTGAGCGGGGGTTTTCATTTGCTGGGGTACCTGGACTCGAACCAAGAACAACGGTACCAGAAACCGTCGTGTTGCCAATTACACCATACCCCATGGCTGTTCCCGCGCGGCGGGCCGTCGATAACTCTAGCAGAGCTTGCACCCCGCCGTCGACCACGGCCCGCCGAGCGGAGCGATCAGAGCGCCAGCGCCTCGTCGAGCACGCGGCCGAAGTTGGCCGGGTCGTGGGCGAAGCGACCCAGGAAGAGGCCGTCGACCTCGGGCACGGTGGCCAGCAGGCCGGGGCCCGCGCTGCCGCCGTAGACGATCGACGGGGCCGGGCCGTCGATGAGCTCCGAGAGGGACGAGCGGATGCCCGCCACGACCTCGTTGACGTAGTCGGCTCCCGCGGGCGCGGGCGCGCCGATCGCCCAGACGGGCTCGTAGGCGACGACGATGCGGTCGAGCATGGATGCGTCGCCCACCGCGGCGAGGCACTGCTCGACGACGATGCGCACGGCCCCCGCGGGGTCGTCGCCGTCGGGCTCGCCGACGCAGAGCAGCGGGGTCAGCCCGGCCTCGATCGAGGCGCGGGTCTTCGCGGCGACGACCTCGTCGCTCTCGCCGTAGCGGGCGCGTCGCTCGGCGTGGCCGATCTCGACCAGGCGCACCCCCATCTCGGCGAGGATGCCCGCGCTCACCTCGCCGGTGGCCGCGCCCTCATCCTGGCTCACGGCCTGCGCGCCGACGGCGACGCCGACGGGTCCGAGGATGCGCAGGGCGCTCTCGAGCACGGGGAACGACGGGATCACGAACGGCGTGATGCCCGCATCCGCCAGCCCCGGTCGCTCGTCGACGATGCCCGCGACCGCGGTCATCCAGTCGAGGTGGCGCTGGTAGCCGAAGTACATCTTGGTGCTGGTGCCGATCCAGCGGGCGCGCTGCGCGGTCATGCTTCCTCCATCGTGGGGTTGGGGGTCCCCGCAAGCCTAGGGGCGCCCCGCCCGCGCATCGCGGGGTGACGATCTGCCGGGTATTCCTATAGGATCGGTTCTACGCGTCAGACGTCTGTCAGATCGCGCCAACGGAGCCGCATCACGGTCGACCACGACATCGACGCGATGGCGGCTCCCCCGGTCAGGGTGGACCACATCCGGATCGGTCCCACCCGAGACCCGGAAAGTGAGCCCATGCACCTCGCCCAAGTCATCGCCGACGAGGCCGTGCGACCGGCCGGAGCCCTGATCGCCATCGCGGTCGGCGCGATCGCCGTCCTGCTGTTCCTCATCATCAAGCTGAAGTTCCACGCCTTCTACTCGCTCATCATCGTGAGCGTGCTCACCGCCTTCGCCGCCGGCGTGAACGTGGGCGACCTGCTCGGCGTGATCCAGACGCCGTTCGGTACGACCCTCGGCAACGTGGCGCTGCTCATCGGCTTCGGCGCCGTGCTCGGACGCGTCATCGAGATCTCCGGCGGAGCCCAGGTGCTGGCCGACAGCCTCATCCGGCGCTTCGGCGACAAGCGGGCGCCCTTCGCGCTCTCGCTGGCCTCGTTCCTCTTCGCCTTCCCGATCTTCCTCGACGCCGGCTTCATCGTCATGCTGCCGATCATCTACCAGGTCGCGCGCCGCCTGAAGGGCAGCCTGCTGCTCTACGCGCTCCCCGCCACGGGCGCGTTCCTGACGATGCACGGCCTCGTGCCGCCGCACCCCGGCCCCACCGCAGCCGCCGGCATCGTCGGCGTCGACGTCGGCCTCGTCGTGCTCGTCTCGGTGCTCGTCGCCATCCCGGTCTACCTGCTCTCCGGCCCCGTGGTCGGCACCGCGATCGCCAAGCGGATGCCGCACTTCGCCGTGCCGAACCTGCTCGGCGAGGCCAAGGACCGCAGCGACGAGAAGCTGCCCAGCTTCTGGCTCGTCATCTTCCTGCTGCTGCTGCCGCTCGTGCTCATCTTCCTCAACACCGGTGCCGCGGCGCTCGCGACCAACGGGACGATCCCCGACGACACCGCCGTGTACGCGATCCTGACGACGGTCGGCGCCACCCCGATCGCCCTGCTCATCACCTCGATCCTCGCCATCATCCTGCTCATCGTCGTGCCCAACTGGGGCTCCGTCGGCAAGCGGATGGAGGACGTCGTCGACGACGCGCTCGGCCCGATCGCGTCCATCCTGCTCATCACCGGCGCCGGCGGCATGTTCGGCGGCGTGCTGACCGCGACCGGCATCGGCGCGGTGCTGGCCGACGGCCTCAACGACCTCGGCCTGCCGCTCATCGTCGCCGCCTTCGCGATCGCCGCGATCATGCGCGTGGCGCAGGGTTCGGCGACCGTCGCCACCACGACCGCTGCCAGCCTCATCGCCCCGGCCGTCGCCGCGGCAGGCGACCTCAGCCCGCTGCAGCTGGCGCTCATCGTCGTGGCGATGGGCGCGGGCGGCATCTCGCTCTCGCACGTCAACGACTCGGGCTTCTGGCTCGTCAGCCGCTTCCTCGGCCTCAGCACCAAGGACGCGCTGAAGTCGTGGAGCGTCATCTCGACCGTCGTGGGCTTCTCGGCCTTCGCCATCGTGGGCGTGGTCTACCTCTTCACCTGATCCGGGTGCACGACGGAGGGGGCGCTCGCTGCGGCGGGCGCCCCCTTCGACGTTCAGAGCCGCGCGACGCGCGACGACGGAGAAGGGCCCCTGCGCGAGCTGCGCAGGGGCCCTTCGGGCGTCGAGGAATCGGTCAGGCGATGGGCGCCGGGCCGAGCTCGTCGATGAGCTTCTGCATGGCCACGTAGGCCTTGTTGCGGTACGCGATGAGCTCCGGCGTGCGGTCGGCCGGCACGTCGAGGAAGCCCGCACCGGTCTTGGTGCCGAGCTTGCCGGCGTCGACCAGGTTCTGCAGGATCGGCGGGGTCGCGAAGCGCTCCGGGAACTCGGTCTGCAGCGACGCGTAGCAGAAGGCGTAGACGTCGAGCCCGGCCATGTCGGCGATCGCGAACGGCCCGAAGAAGGGCAGACGGAACCCGAAGGTCGTGCGCACGATCGTGTCGATGTCCTCGGGGCTCGCGATGCCGGAGTCGACCAGCTGCGTCGCCTCGTGGAACAGCGCGTACTGCAGGCGGTTGAGCACGAAGCCCGTCGCGTCCTTGATGCGCGCCGTCTGCTTGCCCGTGGCCTGCACGATCGACTCGACGGTCGGCAGGATCGCCTCGTCGGTGCCGGCGTGCGGGATGAGCTCGACGCCGGGGATGAACGGGGCCGGGTTGGAGAAGTGCACGCCGAGGAAGCGCTCCGGGTGCACGACGGCCTCGGCGAGCTTGCCGATGAGGATCGTCGAGGTGTTGGAGCCGATGATGGCGTCGGGGCGGGCGGCCTTCGAGATGCGCGCGAGCGTGGCGTGCTTGATCTCGATCTTCTCGGGCACGGCCTCCTCGATGAAGTCGGCGTCGGCGACGGCCTCCTCGATGGACGCGGCCGGCGACAGGTTCGCTTGCAGGGTCTCGGTGGCGCCGGCGGGGAAGAGCCCGTCCGCGACGAACTGCTTCGACTCCTCGATGAGGCGGTCGTAGTTGCTCTGGGCGATCTCGGCGGAGATGTCGGCGATCTTCACGGTGGCGCCGGACAACGCCAGCACCTGCGCGATGCCTCCTCCCATGTAGCCGGAACCGACGACGGCGACGATCTTCTCGGACATGCTTCCCTTTCGTGGTGGAACGTGGTGGAAACGGAACCGGCCGGTGCTTGCGCACCGGCCGGCTCCTCGCGATCAGTCCTCGTAGGAGCAGATCGCGTCGACCTTCTCGGCCGAGGCCGAGGTGGGGTCGAAGCGGTAGTCGAGCCACTGGCTCGCCAGCATCTTGACGAGCTCGAGACCCGCGACGCGCTGGCCGAAGCACAGCACCTGCGCGTTGTTGCTCAGCACGGCGCGCTGCACCGAGAACGGGTCGTGCGCGGTGACGGCGCGGACGCCGTTGACCTTGTTCGCCGCGATCGCGACGCCGAGGCCGGTGCCGCAGACGAGCAGCGCGCGGTCCGCCTCGCCGGCCGCCACGAGGCGGGCGGCATCGACGGCGACGTGCGGGTAGGCGCGGTCGTCGGTGTTCGCGGGCACGCCCACGTCGATGACCTTGGCGACGCGCGGGTCGGCCTCGAGCTGGGCCTTGAGGGCCTCCTTGTACTCGAATCCGGCCAGGTCGCAGCCGACGACGATGGTGAAGGGGGTGGTGTTCTCGGTCATTCGGCGATCTCCTCGGCGACGGCGGTCACGATCAGGGACAGGGAGACGGCTCCCGCATCCGGGTGGCCGATGCTCTTCTCGGCCAGGGGGCGGGCACGGCCCTTGAGCGGACGCAGCTGCGCGGTGGCCTCGGCGGCGTCGCGTGCCGCGGTGGCAGCGGCGGTGAAGGCGGCGGAGACGTCGTCGCCGACGGCGGCGCGCGCCTCGAAGGTCTCGACGAAGGGCACGAGCGCGTCGACGAGCGTCTTGTCGCCGACCTCGGCCTTGCCCAGGTCGGTGATGGCCTTCAGGCCGGCACGGGCCGCGGCGGCGGCCTGCTCGGTCGTGGGCTGCTCGCCCGACGAGAGCACCTTCGCGACGGCGGTGATGGCCGCGCCCCAGAGCGCACCCGAGGTGCCGCCGGCCTTCTCGGCCCAGTTCTCGGCGGCGAGCTGCACCAGCTGCTCGACACCGCGGCCGAGCTCGACCGACTCGCGGGCGCTCTTGGCGGCCGCCTCGGCGCCGCGGCGCATGCCGATGCCGTGGTCGCCGTCGCCGGCGATCGCGTCGATGCGGCCGAACTCCTCCTCGTGCTCCTCGATCGTGGCGCGCACGACCTCGATGAGGCGGTTCGCGACCGCGCCGGCAGCCTGCTGGGCGTCGCTCGACTCGACCGTCTCGACGACGAGCGCCGCGGCGATCTCCGACTCGTCGATGCGGTCGCGCGAGGCGATGGCGCCCTTGCGGAAGGCGGGGGTGTCGGCGGGGGCCGACCAGAGGGTCTCGAGCTCCTCATCCAGCCAGAACAGCGTGAGCGACAGGCCCGCCATGTCGAGGCTCGTGACGAGCTCGCCGACCTCGGGCTCGACGATCTCGAGGCCCGCCTCGACGAGCAGCTTCTCGACGTGCGTGTAGAGCACGAAGAGCTCCTCGTACTTGACGGTGCCGAGGCCGTTGAGGATGGGGGCGACGCGGGTGCCCGCGGCCTCCGGCTTGTCCTCGAGCAGCTTGCCGACGATCAGGTCGGCGAACTCCTGCGCCGAGAGCATGTCGTGTTCGCTGATGCCGGGCTCGCCGTGGATGCCGAGGCCGAGCGAGAACTGGCCCTCGGGCACGCTGAACAGCGGGGCCTCGGCGCCGGGGAGCGTCGGGCTGCCGAAGGCGACGCCCAGCGAACGGGTGTGCAGGTTGGCCTTCTCGGCGACGCGCACGACCTCGTCGAGGCCGTCGCCCCGCTCGGCGGCGGCGCCGGCGACTTTGAAGACGGTGAGGTCGCCCGCGATGCCGCGGCGCTTCTCGATCTGCTCGATCGGCGCGCTGGCGATGTCGTCGGTGACCCGCACGGTGCGGGTGGGGATGCCGGCCTCGTTGAGCTGGCGCTCGGCCTCGCCGAAGTGCAGCACGTCGCCGGCGTAGTTGCCGTAGCTCAGCAGCACGCCGCCGCCGCGCTGGGCGGCCTTCGCGACGCGGAAGACCTGCGAGGTCGAGGGCGAGGCGAAGAGGTTGCCGCAGACCGAGCCGGCCGCGAGGCCGGGGCCGACGAGGCCGGCGAAGGCCGGGTAGTGGCCCGAGCCGCCGCCGATGATCACGGCGACCTGGTTCTCGGGGGTCACGGTCGAGCGGATCACGCCGCCGTCGACTCGTGCGAGGTACTGGCGGTGGGAGGCGACGAGGCCGTCGATCGCCGTCTCGGCGAACTCCTCGGGCCTGTCGAAAACGCGCGTCATTGTGCTGGAGCTCCTATGGGTGTGGGGATGACCGAACGGGAACCGCGTCAGGAGACGCGGGAGGCCCGCTGAGTGACATTGCTGACACCAAGAGCGTAGCCGTCCCGCTTCGGCAGCACCTGCCGCCGGAGGTAGGCCTGGTTGGCCGCGCTGACCGAGAGGCCGTCGCCGCCGTAGCTCTCCGCGGCGATGACGCCCTGGAAGCCGTGCTCGAGGGCCAGCTTGAAGACCTCGCGGTAGTTGATGAGCCCGCTCTCCATCGTCGTGGGGATGGAGGTGTAGAGACCGGTGGCGGCGTTCTCGTCGCGCTGGTAGCCCTTGACGTGCCAGTAGTTGGTCCACGGCAGCACCGCCTCGAAGATGTCCCAGTAGTCCTCGATGGGGCGGTGCAGGCGCACCAGGTTGCCGACGTCGGCGTTGATGCCCACGTTCTGCAGGCCGATCTCCTCGGCGAGACGGGCCGAGCTCGCGCCGGTGCCGAGGTAGGTGTCCTCGTACATCTCGAGCGAGACGAGCAGCCCGAGCTCCTCGGCGTGCTTGCCGAGCTCGCGGAAGCGCGTGACGGCGGCGTTCCACATCTCGGGGTGCTCGGCCGGGTCCGGGTCCTGGTGGCCGGGCACGGTCCAGAACCAGAGCGCGTCCTTCTGCGCCGGCGTGAGCGCCTGGTGGAGACCGAACGAGACCACGGTCTGGCCGAGCTGCGCCGCGGCCTCGAGGGTGCGGTGGCTGTAGGCGAGGTTCTCGTCGCCGTGCTGGGCGTCGATGACGCTCCGGCGGATGGCGGAGAGCGACGGCGCGGTGAGGCCCGCCTCCGTGAAGGCGGCCTTGAGCTCGTCGAGTCGCGAGCTGCTGAGGTCGCCGGCGCGCACCCAGCTGTCGGTGAGGTCGACGGCGTCGAAGCCGGCGTCCTTCACCTCGCGGAAGGTGGCGAGCCACTCGCTCGCGTCGGCGTCCTGCACGACGGTGCCGTCGCGCTTGACGGCGGGGAACTGCAGCAGTGCCGCGGCGATGGGCCAGTTGTCGGCGGTCAGGGACATGCGTACACTCCGTCGTGTTGGATCGTGTTTCCTATACGATCGTACTCTACCGCATCCGGCGGCCTCGCGGGCACCGGGTCGAGCGGCTTTGCGCAAACGCGCTGCCGGCCGCTTGCGCTCAGCCCTCGACGGCGGGAGGAGCGGATGCGGCCATCGGCTCCCCCAGCGCCCGCCGCGTCAGCAGCGCTGCCGCCGCGACCGCCGCGGGCATGACCACGATCGCCGCGAACGGCACCAGGAACAGCAGGTAGGTCGTCGTGCCGAGCCCGATGCTCGCCGCCCGCATCCGCCGCAGCGCCGCCCGTCGCTCGCGCAGGCCGAGGCCGCGCGCCTCGAAGGCGTAGCCGCTGAGCTCGACCGCCAGCAGCCATCCGCCGGTCAGCGCTCCCACGACCGCCGCGAGGGCGCCGCCGACGAGAGGCACGAGCCCGACCGCGAACACCACGAAGCCGAGCCCGGCCGAGAGGCCCAGCAGTCGCAGCGCGTCGCGCAGTGCGCGGCCGACGCCGCGCCAGAATCCGGGCCCCTCGGCCGCGGCCGGGGCGCCCAGGCGCGCATCGACGCTGCGGCTGATCCGCTCGTAGAACGGGTCGCCGACGAGCAGGGTGAGCGCGGTGAAGCTCAGCACGGCGAGCCCCGTGCCCAGCACGACCAGCGCGACCGCGACGGCCGTGCGCAGCGCGGTGCGGCCCAGCTCCTCCCATCCGGCCGCGAAGGGGGTGAGCGCCTCGGCGAGGGCGCCCGCGTGCAGCGCCAGCGCGATCACACCCGCCACGGCGACGACCCCGACGATCGCGGCGGGCAGCGCTCCGAGGGCGAGCAGTCCAGGCGAGCGCAGCAGGTGGCTCAGGCCCCGTGGCAGCAGTGCCGCGCCCGCGAGCGCCTCGCGCAGCGCCGAGGGCCGGCGCGAGCCGCATCGAGCGGCGGCGGCGGGCCGCTCCCCCGGCGTCCCGTCGCTCAGGCTTCCGCTCCCTCGCGCTCGCGGCTCTCCTGCATGGAGCGCAGCCGCACCCCGCCGATGTGGGCCGCCATGGCGGCGCGCGCGGCCACGGGGTCGCGGGCGACGAAGGCCTCGACGATCGCCGTGTGCTCGGCGATCGCGTACTCCGCATCCGTCACGCCGAGGCCGGCGAAGAGGCGGAAGCGCTGCACCTGGCCGCCCAGCGAGCGGTAGGCCGCGAGCAGGAACGGGTTGCCCGTCGCCTCGGCGATGAGGCCGTGGAAGCGCTCGTCCGCCTCCCAGTAGTCGCGGAAGTCGGCGAAGGTCGGGCCGGTCGGCGCGCGGAGGTCGTCGATGGAGCGGCGCAGCTCGGCGATCAGCCCATCGGTCATCCGCTGGCAGGCGAGGAAGGCGTTCTCGGGCTCGATGAGCAGCCGCGCGTCGGTGAGGTGCGCCAGGTCCTCGGCGGTGAACAGCGGGGCCACCCGGTAGCCCTTGAGCGCGAGCCGGTGCACCAGGCCCGTGGCCTCGAGCCGGGCGAGCGCCTCGCGGATGGGGGTCTGCGACACCTCGAGCTCGCGCGAGAGCGCGTCGATGTTCACCGAGGCGCCGGCCTCGAGGCGGCCGTCGACGAGCGATTCGAGCAGCACCTCGTAGACGTGGTCCGCGAGCACCTGACGCTGGACTCCGCCGCGGGCGCTCGTGCCGTTCATGCGCTCATCGTAGTGAGGCACCGTGAGCGGATGCGCTCAGCCGTCGAGCGCGGCGCGCAGCAGGTCGCGGTGCACGGCGGATGCGGTGCGCGCGCCCGACCCGGCCGCGACGATGAGCTGCTGGGGTCCGGGCGGCGTCACGTCGCCGGTCGCGTAGAGGCCGGGCACGGCCGTGCGACCCTCGGCGTCGACGACGAGCAGCCCCTCCGCGTCGGTCTCGGGTGCGAGCGCCCGGAGGTACTCGAGGCCGGTCGCGTAGCGCGGGCGCAGGAAGCCGCCGTCGCGGGCGATCACCTCGCCGTCGGCGAGCTGCACGCCGGTCATGCCGCTGCGGTCGCCCGCGACGTCGGCGATGGCGCGGCGCTCGACGCGCACGCCGAGCGCGGCCAGGCGCTCCTCATCCGCTGCGCTGACGGCGCCGACGGCATTTGTGAAGACGATCAGGTCGCGGCTCCACGAGCTCAGCAGCAGCGCCTGCTCGGCGAGGTCGTCGGTCTCGCCGATGAGCGCGATCGGCCGGTCGGCGTACTCGTAGCCGTCGCAGGCCATGCAGCTGTGCAGCGCGGTGCCGTAGAAGGCGCGCAGGCTCGGCAGCGCCGGCATGACCTCGGTGAGGCCCGTGGCGATCACCACGGCACCGGCGCGCCACTCGAGCGGCTCGCCGCCGCGCGGCTGGGCCCGCACGACGAGCGCATCGCCGTCGCGCTCGACCGCGGTGACGGGCACCCGGTCGACGACCGTGGCGCCCGGGTAGCCGGCCACCTCCTCGCGGCCGAGCTTGCGCAGCTCGAGCGGCGAGATGCCGTCGCGGCTCAGGAAGCCGTGCGAGGCGAGGGTCGCGGCGTTGCGCGGGCGGCCGCCGTCGATCAGCACGACCTCGCGGCGCGCGCGCACCAGGTTGAGCGCGGCGCTGAGCCCGGCGGGCCCTGCGCCGATGACGACGACGTCGACCGCGGTGCTCACCGCTCGGAGAGGCGCTGCAGGCGGCGCAGGGTCGAGGCCTTGCCGAGGATCTCCATCGACTCGAACAGCGGCGGGCTCACCCGGCGGCCGCTCAGCGCGACGCGCAGCGGGCCGAAGGCGAGGCGCGGCTTGAGGCCGAGGCCCTCGATGAGCGCCTCGCGCAGGGCGGCCTCGATGCTCGTCGTGGTGAAGTCCTCGAGGTCCTCGAGCGCCGAGTAGGAGGCCTGCAGCGTTGCCGCAGCGTCGTCCTTGAGCGTCGCCAGCGCGTCGTCCTCGTAGACGAGCTCCTCGTCGTCGGTAAACAGGAAGCCGAGCATGCCGGCGGCCTCGCCGAGCATGCCCATCCGCTCCTGGACGAGCGGGGCCGCCTCCGCGAGGATCGCGGCCTGCGCCGCGGTCGGCGGGCTCGCGACGAAGTCGCTCAGGTACGGCAGCAGGCGCTGCTGGAAGTCCGCGCCGTCGAGCAGGCGGATGTGGTCGCCGTTGATCGATTCGGCCTTCTTCACGTCGAAGCGCGCGGGGTTGCCGTTCACGTCGGCCACGTCGAAGGCGGCGACCATCTCGTCCTGGCTGAACACGTCGCGATCGGCGGAGAGCGACCAGCCGAGCAGCGCCAGGTAGTTGAGCAGCCCCTCGGGCACGAAGCCGCGATCGCGGTGGTGGAAGAGGTTCGACTCGGGGTCGCGCTTGGAGAGCTTCTTGTTGCCGTCGCCCATCACGTAGGGCAGGTGGCCGAAGAGCGGGATCGCGTCGGCGACGCCGACCTCGATGAGCGCGAGGTACAGCGCGATCTGGCGCGGCGTCGAGCTGAGCAGGTCCTCGCCGCGCAGCACGTGCGTGACGCCCATGAGCGCGTCGTCGACCGGGTTGACGAAGGTGTAGAGCGGCGCGCCGTTCGGGCGCACGACGACGAAGTCGACGAAGGACCCGGCCGGGAAGGTGATCTCGCCGCGCACGAGGTCGGTGAAGCCGAGCGCGGAGTCGGGCACCCGCAGGCGCAGCGACGGCTGGCGGCCTTCGGCGAGGAACGCCTCGCGCTGCTCGTCGGTCAGGTCGCGGTCGAAGTTGTCGTAGCCGAGCTGCTTGGCGCGGCCGTTCGCCTCGTTGCGCGCATCGATCTCCTCGGCGGTCGAGAAGCTCTCGTAGACGTGGCCGCCGGCCTTGAGCTTGTCGAGCACCTCGGCGTAGATGTCGCCGCGCTGCGACTGACGGTACGGCTCGTGCGGGCCGCCGGTCTCGACGCCCTCGTCCCAGTCGAGCCCGAGCCAGCGCATCGCGTCGAGCAGCTGCTCGTAGCTCTCCTCGCTGTCGCGGGCCGCGTCGGTGTCCTCGATGCGGAACACGAGCTTGCCGCCCGTATGCCGCGCGTACGCCCAGTTGAACAGGGCGGTGCGGATGAGGCCGACGTGCGGCGTCCCGGTCGGGGACGGGCAGAAGCGGACGCGGACGTCGGCTCCGGTGGCGGTGGTGAAGGGGAGGGCTGCTGCGCTGGTCATAACTGGCGACCAGCCTAGTGCGAGCGGATGCCCGGGGCGGGGTCGGATGCGCGCATCCGCTCGGCCCGGTCCCGCGCGATCACCGCGAGCGCGACGGCGGCTCCCGCGACGAGCAGCACGGAGGCCAGCGCGAGGCCGGCGTAGCCGGCGGTGGCGAGCACCGTGCCGGCCAGGGCGCTGCCGCCCGCGCCGGCCAGGTTCATGGCCAGGTCGCTGCGGCCCTGCACCCGGGGTCGCTCCCCCGGCGCGAGGCCCTCGCCGAGCAGGCCCGCACCGGCGATGGTCGCGCCGCTCCAGCCCAGGCCGAGCAGGATCAGCGCGACGACGACCCACTCGGTGCGCTCGCCGCCGAGCGCCGCGACGACCAGCGCGGCGAGCAGCAGCGCCAGCCCGAGGCCGGCGGTGCGCACCCGGCCCCAGCGGTCGGCGAGCACGCCGAAGAGCGGCGAGAAGCCGTACATGCCGACGACGTGCAGGCTGATCGTCACGCCGATGATCACGAGCGAGGCGCCGTGGTGCTGCAGGTGCAGCGGGGTCATCGACATGACGGCGACCATCGTGGCGTGGCTCAGCGCGACGAGCGCGATGGCGGCCCCGGGGCCGCGCGGGATGCGGGCGGCCGCGGCGATGGTCTGCGGCGCTGCGTCGCCGAGCGGGGCGGACGGAGCCTCGGCGGCGGCATCCGCTCGCTCGGATCGCTCCGCGGCACCGGTGCGGTCCGCGAGCGCCCGCGCGGTGCGCAGCGGATCGGGGCGCAGCGCCGTGATGAGCAGCAGGGCCGCGAGCACCTGGCTGACCACGGGGAAGAGGAACGGCCCGGTGAGCGGCGGAAGGTTCAGCGCCGCGCCGAGGGCCTCCCCCGCGCCGGAGAGGTTCGGCCCGGCGACCGCGCCGATCGTCGTGGACCAGACGACGATCGAGAGGTCGCGGCCGCGATGCCGCTCGTCCGCGAGATCGGCGGCGGCGAAGCGCGCCTGCAGGTTGGCGGCGGTGCTGCAGCCGAGCAGCACGAGCCCGGCGAAGAGCAGCGGTGCGAGGTGCAGCGCCGAGGCGGCGACCACGACGGCCGCGCCGACGCCGGCCAGCAGCGCGCCGGTCGCGAGCGCGGGGCCGCGGCCGTGGCGGGCGGCGAGGCGGGCGAGCGGGATCGCCGCGGCCGCGGCGCCGAGCGTCGTGCTCGTCGTGGCGAATCCGGACAGCGACTCCCCCGCGACCCGCGCGACGAGCAGCGCGCCCACCGAGAAGGCCGCGCCGATGCCGACGCCGCCGAGCACCTGGCCCGCGACGAGCACCCCGATCGTGCGGCGCTGCAGCCGCGCGATCGGCGGGGCCGTCACCGGTTGCGCGCGGGGTTCGTGAGCGTGCCGATGCCCTCGATGGTGATGTCGACGGTCTGGCCGTCGGTGAAGCCGCCCAGGCCTGCGGGGGTGCCGGTGAGGATGAGGTCGCCGGGCAGCAGGGTCCAGATGTCCGAGATGTAGGCGATCAGCTCCGGCAGCTGGTGCAGCATGTCGGACGTGTTGCCGCTGCGGCGCGGCTCGCCGTCGACGAACGTGGAGATCTGCACGTTCTGGGCGTCGAGCTCGGTCTCGATGACCGGGCCGATCGGGCAGAAGGTGTCGTAGCCCTTGGCGCGCGCCCACTGGCCGTCGGCGAACATCTGGTCGCGGGCGGCGACGTCGTTGGCGATCGTGTAGCCGAAGACGACATCGGCCCAGTCCTCCGCGCGAACCGACTTGGCGACCTTGCCGATCACGACGGCGAGCTCGCCCTCGTGCACGATGCGGCCCTCGACGGGCGGGATCTGGATGGCGTCGCCCGGGCCGATCACCGAGGTGTTCGGCTTGAGGAACAGCAGCGGCGCCTCGGGCGCCTGGTACTCGAGCTCGTCGCGGTGCGCGGCGTAGTTCATGCCGACGCCCACGACCTTCGAGCGCGGGATGACCGGGGCGAGCAGCCGGGCGTCGGCGAGCGGCACGCGCTCGCCGGTCGTGTCGAAGCCCGCGAAGAGCGGGTCGGCCTTGAGCACGACGAGCTCCTCGTCGTCGACGATGCCGAAACGGGGATCCTGGCCGGAGGTGGCGAACCGGGCGATCTTCACCCCTCGAACCTACCGGGCGGGGACGGCGACGGCCCCTGCCGATTCCGACAGGGGCCGTGCGCTGCATCCGTAGGGATCAGCCGGTGACCTTGGTCATCCAGCCGTGACGGTCCTCGACGCGGCCGTACTGGATGCCGGTGAGCTCCTCGCGCAGCGACAGCGTCAGCGAGTCCTCGCCGACGGCGGGGTTGGTGATGGTGAACTCCGCGCCCTTGAGCTCGGCGATGGGCGTGACGACCGCCGCGGTGCCGCAGGCGAACACCTCGGTGATGGCGCCGGACTCGACGCCCTCGCGCCACTCGTCGAGGCTCACCTGACGCTCCTCGACCGTCAGGCCGCGATCCTTCGCGAGCTGGATGATGCTGTCGCGCGTGATGCCCTCGAGGATCGTGCCCGAGGTGGCCGGGGTGACGAGGCGTCCGTCGCCGTAGACGAGGAACACGTTCATTCCGCCGAGCTCCTCGACGTACCGGTGCTCGAGCGCGTCGAGGAACAGCACCTGCGAGCATCCGTTCGCGTACGCCTCCTGCTGCGGCAGCAGCGACGCGGCGTAGTTGCCGCCGGTCTTCGCCGCGCCCATGCCGCCCTCGCCGGCGCGCGAGTAGGTGCTCGACAGCCAGATCGAGACGGGCTGCACGCCGCCGGTGAAGTAGGCGCCGGCCGGGCTGGCGATGACGGTGTACTCGACCTTCTTCGCCGGGCGCACGCCGAGGAAGGCCTCCTTCGCCCACATGAAGGGGCGCAGGTAGAGGCTGGTCTCGGGGGCGCCGGGCACCCAGGCCTCGTCGATCTTCAGGATCTCCTCGATCGACTGCAGGAAGTACTCGACCGGCAGCTCGGGCAGGGCCAGGCGGCGGGCGGAGCGCTGTAGGCGCAGGGCGTTCTGCTCGGCGCGGAAGGTCCAGACGGAGCCGTCGGCGTGCCGGTAGGCCTTGAGGCCCTCGAAGATCTCCTGCGCGTAGTGCAGCACGGCGGCGGCGGGATCGATCGAGAGCGGGCCGTAGGGGCGCACGCGCGGACGGTGCCAGCCGCCCTTCTCGCTCCAGCAGAGGTCGACGAGGTGGTCGGTGAAGTGCTGACCGAAGCCCGGGTCGGCGAGGATCGCCTCGCGCTCGGCGTCGGACTTGGCCTGGAGGTTGCGCTGGCGCAGGAACTGCAGCGGCGCTGCGGTATCGGTGATGGTCATCGGGGATCCTTAGAGCGACGTGATGCGGTGACGGATGGCGGTGCCGATCTCGGCGGTGCTGCGCCGGGCCTCGCCGCGATGAGCGAGGTCCGCCTCGACCGCGGCGGTGATCCGACCGGCGGCATCCGTGTGCCCGAGGTGCTCGAGCAGGAGGCCGGCGGAGAGGATCGCGGCGGTCGGGTCGGCGAGCTGCCGCCCAGCGATGTCGGGAGCGGAACCGTGCACCGGCTCGAACATGCTGGGGAAGGTGCCGTCGGGGTTGATGTTGCCCGAGGCTGCCAGTCCGATGCCACCGCTGATCGCGGCGGCCAGATCGGTGAGGATGTCGCCGAAGAGGTTGTCCGTGACGATGGTGTCGAACCTACCAGGGTTGGTCACCATGAAGATCGTGGCCGCGTCGATGTGCAGGTAGTCGACCGCGACCTGCGGGTAGTCCTTCGCGATGCGGTCGACGGTGCGCGACCAGAGCCCGCCGGCGTGGCTGAGCACGTTGGTCTTGTGCACCAGCGTGAGCTTGCGAGCGGGTCGCGCCGCCGCCGTGGCGAAGCCGAAGCGCACCAGGCGCTCGACGCCGTGCGCGGTGTTGATCGACACCTCGTTGGCGATCTCGTGCCTCGTGCCGACCCGGATCGCGCCGCCGTTGCCGACGTAGGGGCCCTCGGTGCCCTCGCGCACGACGACGAAGTCGAAGTCCTGCGGGTCGACCAGCGGGCTCGTCACGCCCGGGAAGATGCGGCTCGGGCGCAGATTGACGTAGTGGTCGAACGCGAAGCGCAGCTTGAGCAGCAGGCCGCGCTCGATGATGCCGCCCGCGAGACGCGGATCGTTGGGGGTGCCGCCGACGGCGCCGAAGAGGATCGCCTGGTGCTGCGCCAGCTGGTCCATCGTCGCCTCGTCGAGGATCTCCCCCGTCTCGAGGAAGTGCTCGGCGCCCAGCTTGTAGTGCTTCTCCGTGACGCGCACCTCGTCGCGCACGGCGAGGTGCAGGGCCTGCAGCGCCTCCGCCACCACCTCCGGTCCGATGCCGTCCCCGGCGATGACGGCGAGATCGAGGTGGCTGGGGCTCATGCGGACTCCTGACGGGACGAGCGGTGCGGAGCGTCCAGCGTATCGCCAGCGCACATCCGCCCGCTCGTCGGCTGGGCGCGCACTGGCAGCTGACCGAACGCAGGCGGGCGCGGGCTTAGCGTCGGAGCCGACCTCGACCGGCATCCCCCGGCCGCGGACCAACCGAGAGGACAGCTCATGAGCATCGGCACCGGCATCTTCCTGTTCGTCGTGGGCGCCATCCTGGCCTTCGCCCTGAACGTGCAGGTCGACTGGATCGACCTCGACCTGGTCGGCTACCTCCTGATGGGCGCCGGCTTCGTCATCACCATGATCGGCATCGCACTGCTCGTCCGTCGTCGTCAGTCGACGACCACGCAGCGGACGGTGCGCGAGCCCGGCTCGAACGCGACCGTCACGGAGCGTCGCACCGACGACACGCTCTGACCCGTTCCACGACGAAGCCCGCCGCACCCCTCGGTGCGGCGGGCTTCGTCGTGCGCGGCGGCGTTACTCGGTGATGTCGATCTCGCGCAGCAGCTGCGCGTCGATGGCGGTGCGCACCGACTCGAGCAGCGCGTCGGGAGCCGGCGAGTCGATGGTCAGCACGCTGAGCGCGGTGCCGCCGGCCTCGGTGCGGGCGATCTGCATGCCCGCGATGTTGATGCCGGCCTCGCCGAACTCCTTGCCGTAGACCGCGACGATGCCCGGGCGGTCGGTGTAGACCATGACGATGTGGTGCTCGGCGAAGGGCACCTCCACGTCGTAGCCGTTGATCTCGACGAGCTTCTCGGTCTGCTTGGTGCCGGTGAGCGTGCCCGAGACCGAGACCTGCGTGCCGTCCGCGAGCGCGCCGCGGAGGGTGATGAGGTTGCGGTACTCGTCGCTCGCGCCGGCGGCGATGAGGCGCACCTCGACGCCGCGCTGCTCGGCGAGCAGCGGTGCGTTGACGTAGCTGACCGTCTCGCTGACGACGTTCGTGAAGATGCCCTTGAGCGCGGCGAGGCGCAGCACCTTGACGTCGTAGTCGACGAGCTCGCCGCGCACCTCGACGTCGATGCTCGTGAGCGGGCCGGTGGCGAGGCCGCTGAAGACCTGGCCCAGCTTCTCCGCGAGCGGGATGCCGGGGCGCACGAGCGGGTCGATGACGCCGCCGGCGACGTTGACCGCGTCCGGCACGAGCTCGCCGTCGAGGGCGAGGCGCACGCTCTTGGCGACCGAGACGCCCGCCTTCTCCTGCGCCTCGTCGGTCGAGGCACCGAGGTGCGGGGTGACGATCACGTTCTCGAGCGCGAGCAGCGGGGTCTCGGGCGCCGGCGGCTCGCTGACGAAGACGTCGAGGCCGGCCGAGCGGATGGTGCCCGCGACGAGGGCGTCGTAGAGCGCCGACTCGTCGATGAGGCCGCCGCGGGCGACGTTGACGATCGAGGCGGTGGGCTTCATGAGCGCGAGCTGCTCGGCGCCGATCATGCCCGTCGTCTCCGGGGTCTTCGGCATGTGGATCGAGATGAAGTCCGAGGTCTGCAGCAGCTCCTCGAGGCTCACCGGGGTCACGCCGAGCTGCTGGGCCCGGGCCGAGGTGATGTAGGGGTCGTAGGCGACGACCTTCACGCCGAAGGCCTGCAGGCGCGCGGTGATGAGCGCGCCGATGCGGCCGAGGCCGATGATGCCGACGGTCTTCTCGAAGAGCTCGGTGCCCGTGTACTTCGAGCGCTTCCACTGGCCCTGTGCGAGGGCGGCATGGGCGGCCGGGATGTGGCGGGCCAGGCTGAGGATGTGGCCGACGGTCAGCTCGGCGGCCGAGATGATGTTCGAGGTCGGCGCGTTGACGACCATGACGCCGGCGGCGGTGGCCGCCTTGATGTCGACGTTGTCGAGGCCCACGCCCGCACGGGCGACGACCTTGAGCTTGGACGCCGCCGCGATGGCCTCGGCGTCGACCTTCGTCGCGCTGCGCACGAGGATCGCGTCGGCGTCGGCGATGGCGGCCAGTAGCGCGGAGCGGTCGGTGCCGTCCACGGAGCGGACGTCGAAGTCGGGGCCGAGGGCCTCGACGGTCGCGGGTGAGAGTTCTTCGGCGATCAGAACGATCGGCTTCGCCACGGATCGGATCCTTAAGGGGTGCTGCAGCACGGCTTCTTGGGGCGCTGGACCCGCGGGGTGCTGCGACCAGCGGGCACCCGACCACCCTAGTGCGCTCCGGCGCCCGACTCGGACTCGCCCGCTCGCACCCCGCCCTGCGCCGCGGCCGCGAGCTCGCGCACGTAGCCGAGCACCGCTTCCGTCGCCGGGGGCAGCGCGCGCCGGCCCGTGCGGTGCCGCAGCGCCACGCGCCGAGCGCCCAGCCCGGGCACGTCGACGATCTCGACGCCCTCCGGCAGCGCACGCTGCAGGGCGAGCGACGGGATGAGGGCCACACCCTCCCCCGCGGCGACCAGCGCGAGCGCCGTGTCGTAGTCGCCGTAGCGGTGCACCGACTCCCCCGAGCCGCCCAGCGAGCGCCGCACGCGCTTGGCCGCCGATGCCATCGCCGCGCTCGTGTCGACCCCGAGCCAGGGCGCGCCGAGCCGGTCCCAGGCGACGAGCCCCTCGCCCGCGGTGGAGTGCACCGGCACCACGAGGCGCCAGGGGTCGTCGAGCAGCGGCACCTCGCGCAGCGACGCCGGCAGCGCAGCGGCGGCCTCGTCGGCGTCGTACTCGACGACGGCGAGGTCGAGGTCGCCGGCCCGCAGCTCCCGCGCGAGCACCTCGGCGGAGCCCTCCATGATCTCGATCGCGATGCCGGGCTGGCGTTCGCGCCAGGCGGGCAGGCCCGGGATCAGCACGACGGAGAGGAAGGTCTGGAACCCGCCGACGCTCACGTGCCCCTCGAGGTCGCCCGCGCGGGCGGAGAGCCGGCGGCGCGCCTCGCCGAGCTCGCGTTCGATGTTCTCGGCCACCTCGACGAGGTCGCGGCCCTCGGCCGTCAGCGTCACGCCGCGCGGATGCCGTTCGAGCACCGCGGTGCCCACCTCGCGCTCGAGCCGGGCCAGCTGCTGCGACACCGCGGAGGGGCTCACGTGCAGCAGGTCGGCCGCCGCGAGGACGCCGCCGGAACGGGCGACGGCGAGCAGCACGCGCAGGCGGCGGGGATCGATCTCCATGTTCAGAGATTCTAAACACCGGAGTCAGAGGAATGAACTTGTCGTGAAGGGCGGATGTGCCGCACGATGGTCTCGAGCACGGCACGGATCTCCGAGGCACGGCATCACCTCTTCCGCCGTCCCGTCCTTCTTGGAGACCCCTGTGCTCGACGCGCTCGCCCCTGTGCTCGCCCCCGTCCTCGGCTGGACCGGCACCATCGGAACCCTCGCCGCCTACGCGCTCATGGCCCGCGGCAAGGTGCACGCCCGCTCGCTCGGCTACCTCGTGCTCAACGCCGGCGGTGGCATCGTCGGCGCCGCGGGCAGCGTCCTCTACGCAGCCTGGCCGAGCGTCGCATCGAACGTCGTCTGGGCCTCCTTCGCGGTGCACGGACTCGTCACCGTGCTGCGCGCGCGGCGCCGGGTCGAGGCCGAGCTGCCCGCCACCGACGTCGTCGTTCCCGACGACACCAGCTCGCTGCTCGTGATCGCCGGCGGCGAGCCGGAGATCGTCGTCGTGCCCGACGACACCCGCTCGCTCGAGATCATCACGCCCGAGGCCGCGGAGGCGGCGCGGCGGGCCTAAGCGCCGAACAGCGCCGAGTAGAGCGGCAGGAACAGCGACTCGGCGGCGTACTGCAGGCTGAGCGCGAGCACGGCGCTGACGCCGAGCCCGACCGCGAGCATGATCGCGAGCGAGCCGATGCTGCGCTTGCGCCCGGCGATCATCGCCGCGAGGAACACCGCGAACGGCGCGAGAACCGCTGCGAGGTAGAGCCCCCACGGGATCTGCTGCTCGATCTGGGCGTAGGCGCCGGCGTACTGCAGCCAGCGGTCCACCGCCTCCCACACGTCGTAGGCGTAGAACAGCCCGAAGAGCACGGCGACCGTGGCCAGCAGCCAGGTCGGTCGGAACGGCTCGCGCTCGGCGACCGCGGTCTCGGCGGTGGCGCCTGCTTCGTCGGGCTGGTGCATCCGCGGCTCCTCGTCGTCGTGTCGGTGCGCGGTCATCGGTTCAGGATGAAGGGCCAGGGTACGAGCAGCAGCATGCCGATGACGAGCCAGAGCAGCTTGACCGGCGTGGGCCGGTGCCGCGTGAGGAGCAGCGTCGCGCCGAACCAGAGCGCCGGCGCAGCGACCGCCAGCCATTGGCCGAGCACGTACATGACCCGGGCGAGGCCATCGAGCGCGGGCGCGGTCTGCGCCGTGATGACCCAGCCGATGGTGAAGAGCAGGTAGATACCGCCGAGCACGCCCGAGGAGACGAGCAGCACCGAGCTGGCGCGCTCCGCGGCCGGCTGGGGGTCGGCTGCGATCTCGGCGGGCTCGTCCGCGACGATGACGTCGACCGGATCGGCGGTGCGGCTCGGCTTTGCGGGCGCCGGCGTCTCGTCGCCCGCCCAGCTCAGCGCCTCGTCGTCGCCCTCGGGCTCGAGGTCGCGCGTGCGGTCGGCCATCAGGCGCCCCGCAGATCGGCGAGCCGCAGTTCGAAGACCTCGACCAGCGCCGGAGACAGCGGGTGCTCGGCCTCGATGCCGGTGATCTCGGTGACGAGCTCGGCGGCCGGAGCGCCGGAGCGCAGCCGCTCCTGCAGCTGCACGGCCTCAGCGTCGTCGGGCGCGTCGAAGCGCAGCGCGGCGCCGACCGAGTTGACCAGGTCCCAGGCCGGCAGGCCGCGCTCGGCGAGCTGGGCGGCGGGGCCGATGAAGCGCTCGTTCCGGCTCAGCTTGCGCAGCGGGCCGCGGCCCACGCGCTCGCAGGTGTCGGGGAGATCGGGGTTCGAGATGCGCTGCAGCGTCTTCTCGATGTAGGCCTGCTGCTCGGCCTCGGCGAAGCCGTGCTTGGCGACGAGCAGCGCCTTGGTCTCGTCGAGCACGGCGCGCACCTCCGCCTGCAGCTCGGGGGTGGCGAGGGCCTCGCGGATACGGGTCCAGCCGCGGTCGCGGCCGTGATAGGCCGCCGTCGCGTGCGCCGTGTTGACGGTGAAGAGCTTGCGCTCGATGAAGGGGCCCAGGTCGTCGACCCAGGTGACGCCCACGATGTCGGGCGTCTCCCCCGCGAACGGCGTGCGGTCGACGACCCACTCCGAGAAGGACTCGATGGTCACGTCGAGGCCGCCGTGCTGCTCGGGCACGATGCGGTCGATCGCGCAGTTCGCGAAGATCGCGTTGCTCGCGGGGCCGTGCTCGAGCACGGAGGCCCGCAGGATGTCGGTGCCGCCGATCGCGTTCTCGCAGGCGATGACCACGAGCTTCGGCGCGTCCGCCGCGCGGGCGGCGAGGCCCTGCGCGATGACGGGGGCGACGAACGGCAGGATGCGGGCGCCCACCGCGGTCGTCACGATGTCGGCCGCGGCGATCTCCGCGATCAGCGCCGCCTCGTCGCTGCGGCTGTTGATGGCGCGGTAGCCGTCGACGACGCTGTCCTTCGCGCCGACGCCGATCTCGTGCACGCGGTAGCTGCTCTGCGCCTGGAGCGCGCCGATGAGCTCGTCGCTCACATCCGCGAAGACCACCTCGTAGCCGCTCTCGTGGAGGAACTGGGCCACGAATCCCCGGCCGATGTTGCCGGCCCCGAAGTGCACTGCTGTCGCCATGCTGCGATCCTACCGAGCCCGCCGGTCGCTGGCCGGACGGCGGATGAGAGCGGCCTCATCGGCGCCTCACGGGCGTCTCACCGTGCCCGCCGAGCATGGAGGCCATGACCGGGCGCAGCAGCGACCGGCCCACCGCATCCATCCAGGACGGAAGGTCGCCCCGTGGCCACACGCATCGCCCTCTACTCGCACGACTCGGTCGGCCTCGGCCACGTGCGCCGCAACCTCGCCATCGCCCACCAGCTCAGCGCCTCGCTGCCCGCCGCGACCGGCGAGCCCGTCTCGGGGCTGCTCATCACCGGCCAGCCCGCCGCGACCGTGTTCCCCACGCCCGAGGGCTGGGACTGGCTGGTCGTGCCGGGCATCGAGCCGGCCGCGGGCGGCTACGCGCCGCGGCGGATGGGCTCCGGCCTCGGCCGCGTCACCGGGCTGCGCTCGGCGGCCATCGGCTCGGCGCTGGCCGCCTTCGCCCCCGACCTGCTCGTGATCGACCGGCATCCGCTCGGCGTCGCCCGCGAGCTCGAGCCCGCCCTCGATCAGCTGCGCCGCGACCGGCCGGGCTGCGCGATCGTGCTCGGTCTGCGCGACGTGCTCGACGACGCGGCGGCGACCGCCGGCGAGTGGGCCCGCATCGGCGGGGCGGATGCGGTGCGCCGCCGCTTCGACGCCGTCTGGGTCTACGGCGACCGCGACGTGCACGACCCCGTGGCCTCCGGCGAGATCCCCGCCGGACTCGCCGGCCTCGTGCGCAGCACCGGCTTCCTCGCCCACGGGCGCCCCGTCGGCCGCGACCGCTCCCCCGAGGAGCCCTTCGTGCTGACCACCGTCGGCGGCGGCTCGGACGGGGTGCAGCTCGCGCTCGCCGCGGCGAGCGCCGCGGTGCCGGCCGGGCACCGCCACGTCGTCGTCACCGGCCCGCAGATGCCCGCGGAGGATCGCGCCCGGGTGCGCGCCGCGGCCGGCCCGGCCGTGCAGGTCGTCACGAGCGTGCCGGATGCGCTGGCCCTCGTGCGCCGCGCCGCCGCGGTCATCGCGATGGGCGGCTACAACTCGGTGAGCGAGGTCATGACCACCTCGACCCCCGCCCTCATCGTGCCGCGCGTGCTGCGCCGGCGCGAGCAGGCCATCCGCGCCGATGCGCTCGCGCGGCGCGGCCTCGTCGACGTGCTCGATCCCGCGCGCCTCGACGCCGACGCGGTCGGCGCCTGGCTCGCCGCCCGCGTGGGCGAGGTCGTCGATCGCAGCGGCGTCGACCTCGACGGCCTGCACCGCGTCGGCGAGCTCGCCGCCGCCCTCATCCACCGCTCCGCCAGGAAGGACCTCGCCCATGCCGTCTGAGACGCCCCGCATCGGCTACGTGCTGAAGACGTACCCCCGCTTCTCGGAGACCTTCGTCGTCTCCGAGCTGCTCGCCCGCGAGGCGCGCGGCGAGCGCTTCGCGATCTTCTCGCTGCGCGCCAGCGCCGACGAGCGCTACCACCCCGAGCTGGCCCGCGTCGAGGCACCGGTGCAGCACCTGCCCCGGCCGGAGAAGGCGAGCAGCGCGTGGAGCGCGCTCGCCGAGGCCGCCCACGGCGATCCCGTGATCACCGCCGGCCTGGCCCGCGAGCTGCCCGAGCTGCTGGCCGTGCCGGTGACCGAGGCGGTGCACGCCGTGCGCGTCGCTCGCCGTGCCCGCGACCTCGGCATCACCCACCTGCACGCGCACTTCGCCTCCACCGCCACCACGGTCGCCCGGCTCGCCGGCCGGATCGCCGGCATCCCGTACTCGTTCACCGCGCACGCGAAGGACATCTTCCACGAGGAGGTCGACGAGGCCGACCTCGGCCGCAAGCTCGCTGACGCCCACCACGTGGTCACCGTCAGCGAGTTCAACCTGGCCGACCTGCGCCGCCGCTTCCCCGCCGCCGCAGGCCGTCTGCACCGTGTGTACAACGGCCTCGAGCTGCAGCGCTTCCCGTTCCGGCCCCGCGCCGCCCACGGCGGCCCGCTGCGCATCGCGGCCGTCGGCCGGCTCGTCGAGAAGAAGGGCTTCGCCGATCTGGTCGAGGCGGTGCGGCGGCTCGTCGACCTGGGCCTGCCCGTCGAGGTGCGGCTCGCCGGCGGCGGCGAGCTGCACGACGAGCTCGCGGAGCGCATCCGCTCGGCCGGGCTCGGCGACCGCTTCGCGCTGCTCGGCCCGCGCACGCAGGCCCAGGTGCGCGAGCTGCTCGACTGGTGCGACGTCTTCGCCGCGCCCTCGGTCGTGGGGGCCGACGGCAACGCCGACGGGCTGCCGACCGTGCTGCTCGAGGCCATGGCCTCGGGCGCGCCCTGCGTGGCCACCGACGTCACCGGCATCCCCGAGGTCGTGATCGACGGGGTCACCGGCAGGCTGCTGCCCCCGGCGGATGCGGGCGCACTCGCCGACGCGCTGGCCGCGATCGCGCACGAGCCGGCCGCGGCGCTGGCCATGACCCGCGCCGCGCGCGCCCTCGTCGAGCGGCAGTTCGACGGCGCGCGCCAGGCGTCCGCGCTCGCGGACCTCGCTGCGGGATCGCTCGCGCACGAGCGGGCGGTGGCGTGATGCGCATCGCGTACCTCTGCGTCGACCCCGGCGTGCCCGTCTTCGGTCGCAAGGGCTCCTCCGTGCACGTGCAGGAGATGCTGCGCGCTCTGCGCGCTCTCGGCCACGAACCGGCCCTCTACTGCGCGCGCGTCGGCGGCGAGGCCCCGGTCGATCTCGCCGACGTGCCCGTGCTGGAGCGGCGCATCCGCGGCGAGGCGGGTGCGGAGCGCGAGCGCGACACCGCGGACGCCGCCGCCGAGCTGGCCCTCGCGGCGATCGCCGACGGCTGCGACCTGGTCTACGAGCGCTACGCGCTGTTCAGCGAGGCGGCCGCGATCGTGGCGCGCACCGCCGACGTGCCCTCGGTGCTCGAGGTCAACGCGCCGCTCATCGACGAGCAGGCCCGGCACCGCGTGCTCGACGACCGCGAGGGCGCCGAGCTGGCGACCCGCGCCTCCTTGCGCGCAGCGAGCACGGCGGTCTGCGTGTCGCGCCCGGTCGAGCGCTGGGCGCGCGAGCACGGTGCGCCGCGCACCGTCGTGCTACCGAACGGCGTCGACGTGCAGCGCTTCGCACCGGCCGCGCACGCGCCGACCGAGCGCCCGACCGTCGTCTTCGTCGGCACGCTCAAGCCCTGGCACGGCGTCGACCGGCTGCTCGAGGCCGCGGTCGGCCTGCCCCTGCGCCTGCTGATCGTCGGCGACGGACCCGAGGGGCCCGCGCTGCGCGAGCGCGCGCAGCGCCTCGGGCTCGATGCGGAGTTCACCGGCGCGGTCGAGCCCGCCGCGATCCCCGGGCTGCTGCGCCGCGCGGACCTCGCCGCGGCGCCCTACCCCGGCGGCGAGGAAGACTACTTCTCGCCGCTCAAGGTCTTCGAGTACCTCGCCGCCGGCCTGCCCGTGGTCGCGAGCGCGACCGGTCAGATCCCGTCGCTGCTGCGCGACGGCGCGACCGGGGTGCTCGTCCCCGCCGGCGACGTGCCCGCGCTGCGCACCGCGCTCGCCGAGCTCGCCGCCGATCCGGCCGCGCGGGCGAGGATGGGCGCCGAAGCCCGGGCCGAGGCCGTGCGCGAGCACGACTGGCGGCGCGTGGCGCAGTCCGCGCTCGACGCGGCGACCGTCGCATCCGCCCGCCTCGTCGGGAGCCCCTCGTGAGCCGCCGCGAGCCCGGTCCGCTGCGCCGCACCCTGCGCATCGTGCGCCCGGAGCTTCGGGGGCAGCGCACCCTCACCGCGGGCGGCATGCTCGCGCTGCTCGGCGAGGTGTGCTTCCGCATCCTCGAGCCCTGGCCCATCAAGTGGGTCATCGACGCCGTGAGCGTCAGCCTGGGCGCCGAGGTCGCGGGCATCGGCGGCGCCGGCGCCACGATGCCGCTGCTGCTCGGCTGCGCGGGCGCGCTGCTGGCGATCGTGGGGATGCGCGCCCTGGCCGCCTACCTGTCGACCGTGCAGTTCGCGATCGTCGGATCGGAGGTGGCCACCGCCCTGCGCGCCCGCGTCTTCGCCCACGTGCAGTCGCTGTCGATGCGGTACCACGCGACCGCGCCGGCCGGCGACACCGTGCAGCGGCTCGTCGGCGACGTCGGACGGCTGCAGGAGGTGGCCGTGACGGCGGGCCTGCCGCTCGTCGGCAACGTCGTCACGCTGCTCGTGCTGCTCGTCGTGCTCGTGCTGCTCGACCCGCTCATGGCCGCGATCGTCGCGGGCGCCGCGCTCGCCTACCTGCTCGTCTCGCGCGGCAGCACCAAGCGCATCACCGCCGCGTCGCGCACCACCCGCAAGGGCGAGGGCGCGCTCGCGGACACCGCCGCGGAGAGCCTCGGTGCGATGCGGGTCGTGCAGGCCTACGGACTGCAGTCCACCGTCGCCCGCCGCTTCCAGGGCGGCAACGACCGGGCGCTGCGCGAGGGGGTCAAGGCCAAGCGGCTCGCCGCGCGCCTCGAGCGCGGCACCGACGTCATCGTCGGCGTCGCCACCGCCCTCGTGCTGCTGCTCGGCGGCTGGCGGGTCTCGCAGGGCGCGCTCACGCCCGGCGACCTCGTGATCTTCGTGATGTACCTGAAGATCGCGATGCGACCGCTTAAGGACATGGCCAAGTTCACCGGCCGCATCGCCCGTGCGGCGGCCTCCGGCGAGCGGGTCGCCGACCTGCTCGACGAGCGCGCCGACATCGTCGACGCGCCGCACGCGAAGGAGGCCCGCATCCGCTTCGGCGCCATCGAGTTCGACGACGTGACCGTACGCCACGGCCGCAGCACGGTGCTCGACGGGCTGCGGCTGCGCATCGCACCGGGCGAGCACGTCTGCCTGCTCGGCGCCTCGGGC
>Ga0265798_10000927_pt1 | contig 46949 bp, 39 predicted proteins | sample P3T30metagenome_FD_192430 | JGI IMG/M metagenome (GOLD analysis project Ga0265798, IMG submission 192430) | Plant litter microbial communities from East Loma Ridge, Irvine, California - P3 T30 | ecosystem: Environmental > Terrestrial > Plant litter > Unclassified | place: USA: California...
GACCGATGCCTATTCGAAACTCATTGTCGGCTACTGCCTACATCCGCTGCTCACGGTGGAGGGCTCGCTGAAAGCGTTAGAAATAGCCTTGCAAAGCGAGCAACCGCGTTCCGCCTTCCTAATTCACCACTCGGACCGGGGCAGTCAGTACGGCAGCTTTGCGTATATCCAGCGGCTCCCAATAAGCCGCGACTACTATACCATGGCTACGCGGGCCAGATGCCCAAAACCAGCCTGGAACCTCTTTGTTAATAGGGGTTCCAGGCTGGTTTTTAGTGCCGGGGCCTTGCCGAACGAGGCGGATTTGGGTGGCTAGCACAGGCGGGGACTAGTGGTGTTGGGCGCGGTGTTTGGTACGCAGGGCCGGGCGGACCAGTGGCAGTTGCTGATGCAGAAACTGCGCAAAGTCGCCGGGGGTGTGCAGCGGCACTTCGTCGGAGATAGTGAGCTGAAAGTAGCTTTCTACCTCCAGAATGATATCGACCATGTCCAGCGCATCTAAGCCAAACTCGCAGAGCAGGTCGGTGGTGGCGTGCAACTGTCGCCACGCTATGCCTTTGAGCCGACTGATAATGCGGCGCACGTGCTGAAGTAATTGGTTGTCCATAAGGACGTCAGGGTGAGAAGTGGACTGCATGAGGAAGAAAAAATAGAGGGTTGTAACTTGCTGCCGCCCAGCCCGAGCAGTAGGCCAGCCGGGCGGTTCTCGTGCTCATGCTTCGGGTACTGGGCTCATGCCGCCCATGAGGTTGATGCCCATTTTGCGCGGCAGTAAGCGTAAACCAAACATCATCAGCCGGTTTATAGCCCCCGCTATTACGCGGGGCTTGTTGCGTCGCCGCAGCGCCCGCACTAACTCCTGGGCCACAGCCGCTGGCGTCTGGGTCATGCTAGGCGAGAAAGGCGACTCGGTGCCCGCCGCGCCGGCCGTGGCGTGAAAGCTACTAGCCGTTGAGCCGGGGTTAAAGCTCATCACAAACACGTTACGGTTCTTGCACTCCCACCACAGACCCTCGCTCAGATTAGCTATGTAGGCCTTGGTAGCGGCGTACACGGCCGCCCCCGGCAGGGCGGTGATGGCCAGTACGGACGAGGTGTTGACCAGCGCATCGCCGGGCCGGGCTTGGCTCAGGTAGTGGTGGGCCAGCACCGTAAGGGCGTCCATATTGAGGCGCATCATGGCCAGTTGCTGGTCGAGTGATGTCTCCACAAAGCGGCCGTATATCCCCACGCCGGCGTTGTTGAGGAAGACGTCGAAGCGGGTCTCATCGAGCAGTTGCGCCACCAGGCCCACGCCCTCGGGCGTGGCTAGGTCGGCGGCCAGCAGGGTGTGGCCGCTGCCAGGCAGGCTGCGCAGGGCGGCGTGCAGCTTGGCGGGGTTGCGGGCTACCAGCGTGAGCTGGGCGCCGTCGGCGGCCAGCAGGCGGGCGGTGGCCAGGCCGATGCCGTCGCTGCCACCAGTAATCAGAATCTTTTTCATGCAGGAGTTGAGTTGAGGTTGGCGGATGAGTTGGGCAGTAGCAGCTGCGCGCGGCGGTGGGGAAGCAGGCTGTCGGATAGCAGCCCAAACTGCATGAGGTGGTGATTGAAGTGCTTGAAATGCATAACCAGCCATTGCCCGTAGGTAAGTGGCCCGAACACGGGGTGGGCGAACGTGGCCGCCGGATGACGCGCGTGGTAGTCGAAAAAGTCGTCCAGTGCCTGCCGCAGCGCCACTACCGCCGGGGCCAGCGTAGCATCGGCTGCCAGTGACGCGCGCGGCGCGGGCAGCGGCAGATAGTCCGCCAGCGGAGCGGCGCTCAGCAGCCACTGGCGAATGGGTTCAAAATACGCCGTCGGCAGCGGTACTGACAGCGAGTTGCGCCCGGCCGAGCGTCCCACCCACTCGGTGAGGTGTGCCAACATTTGCGGGGCCATCATTTGGCCCCAGATAGGCCGCCGGGCAGGGTCTAGGTACACCAGAATCTCCGGTGCTCGCTGCCGCAAAAAGTTGACTACCTCGGCTTCAGAATAAGGGAAGGCTTGCATTGGCGTATCGAGGAAAAGTGACTGGTTTGGGATGCTCGTCAGGCGTCAGGCGTCAGCCTCCCCCCTCTCCGAAAAAGACCAGGGGGAGGTGACTCGTTAGGCCGCTACCAGTGCTGGCTCCGGCTTGGCTGCTTCCGTAGCTACTGCCACGTCGGGTGGGAAGAGCTTGTAGAGCACCGGCGTGACGATGCGCGAGAGTAGCAGTGAAGAGCTGAGGCCGCCCACCAGCACCCAGGCCAGCGGCGTGTAAAGCGGGGCCGGCTCCAGCAGCAGCGGTATCAGGCCGCCGATGGCCGTGAGGGTAGTGAGCAGGATGGGGATGAAGCGGGTTTCGCCGGCTTCCTCAATGGCCGCGTTCAGCTCCTTGCCCTGCGTGCGCAGGTAGTTGGTGTAATCGACCAGCAGAATCGAGTTCTTGATTTCGATGCCGATAAGCGCCACAAAGCCGATGATGGCCGTGAGCGAAAACGGGTAGCCGGCCAGGTGCAGGAACACGACCCCACCCACCGCTCCCAACGGAATGACGGACAGCACGATGAGCGTGCTCTTGATAGAGCCAAATTCCAGCACCAGCACCAGCACGAAGGCGAAGGCCGAAAGAATAATGGTAGTGCCAAAGCCATCAAGCGCATCGTTCTTATTTTCCTGCTCACCGGCCATCTTGAAAGAGTAGCCCGCCGGGAATTTCAGCTTATTCAGTCGCTCCTCGGTGGCTTTTTGGAGGTTGCCGTAGAGGTAGCCGTCCTGGGCATAGGCGTTGACGGTGGTGTAGCGCGCCTGGTCGAGGTGGCGGATGGCGGGCGCGGCGGTTTCGAAGCGCACGTCGGCTACTTCGCGCAGCGGCACCACGCGGCCCGTGGCGGTGGGCACGTACAGGCGGTCGAGTACGGCCAGCTGCTGGTAGGCGGGCCGGGTCAGGGTCACGTTCACGGGCAGCTTGTCCTCGTCGTTGCCGGGCGTAAACTCAGCGGCCCCGATGCCAGCCACGGCCAGGCGCACCGTGCGGTCGATGTCGGCCGTGGCGATGCCCAGCAGGCCGGCTTTTTCACGGTTGTTGACCACGCGCAGGTCAGTGCTACGGGTCGCCACCGGGTTGTAGAGGTAGGTGGTGCCGGGTACGGCGCGCATTTCGCGCTCCACCATAAAGGAGAGGCGGCGCAGGGTATCCAGGTTTTCGCCGAAGATGCGCACAGCCACCGGGGCTTCCAGCGGGGGACCCTGCTCGAAATCCTTTACCTCGACGCGGGCGCCGGGCACGGCTGCCAACGCCCGGCGCAGGCGCTGCACCAGCACGTTTTTCTCGTCCCAGGTTTCGGCGTGGCACTGCACGAATATCTGGGCGAAATTGGGCTGTTCGTTGCGCTGGGGCACGTTGTAGTACACGATGGGCTGGCCCTTGCCCACGTTGGTGGTGAAGTGTGTTACCTCGGGCTGGCGGGCCAGCACCTGCTCCACGGCGCGGGTCACCCGGTCAGTTTCGGCCAGGCCGGCGGTGGTAGGCATCTCCACGTTCACCAAAAACTGCGGCTTTTCGGCCTTCGGAAACAAGCTAAAGCCCACCTGGGGCAACGTGAGCCCCAGCCCGAGGCCCACCACGCTAAACGCGGCCAGCAGCGAGAGTTTGGGCCAGCGCAACGCCGCGTGCATCAGGCGGCCATAGGTGAGGTCCACGCCCCGGTGCAGGCCGCGCAACAGGATGTTGCCCTGCGGATTGGTGGGCGCGCGCAGCAGCAGCACCGACAAAAACGGCACCACCGTGAGCGACACTACCAGCGACGCGCCCACCGCCGTGACCACCGCCAATGGCAGGCTGCGGATGAACGCGCCCGCCCCGGCCGGTAGCAGCAGCAGCGGCACAAAGGCGATAATGAGCGTTATCGTGACCCCCACCACGGCCAGGGCCAATTGGCTGGTGGCGGCTATCACAGCCTCGGTGCGCGAGCCGCCGCCGCGCAGCACCCGCTCGATGTTTTCGACCACCACAATGGCGTCATCCACCAGGATGCCGAGGGCCACAATCAAGCCCACGATGCTGAGCTGGTTGATGGTAAAGCCCAGCGTATCAAGCGCAAACAAGCCGAGGCTCAGCGACAGCGGAATCGAAATCATCACCACTAGCGCCGCACGCCAGCCCAGCGGGAGCAGCGTGATACTGACCAGCAAAATGGCCAGCCCGAAGTCCTTGGCCAGCCGCGCCAGGCGCACGCCCACGCTTGCCGGCTGGTCGAAAGTCTTGACCAGGCGCATGGTGGGGGGTAGGGTTTTGGTGAAGGCGGCGACCACCGGCCCGGCCTGCTTTTCGAGGTTGAAAATGTTCTGGCCCGGCTTCTGGCTGGCCGTTACCAGCACGCTACGCACCCCGTCGAGGCGCGTAATATGGCGGGCTTCCTCATAGGCGAAGCGCACGTCGGCCACGTCGCGCAATTGCAGGCTGTTGCCGCCCTGGGCGTACACCACAATGCTCTGAATGTCCGCCAGGCTGCGCAACTCGCCGCTGGTTTTGAGGTTGAAGCGGCGGCTGCCAGCCTGCACGCCACCGCCCGGCAGGTTCAGGTTTTCGCTTTGCAGCGCCGCCAGCACGGCCGCGGCCGGAATGCGCTGGGCAGCCAGCTTTTCCAGGTTCAGCGACACGCGCACTTCGCGCTGGGGGTAGCCCCAGGTATTCACGTCCTTGAAGCCGGGCACCTGCTGCTCCAGCTTGTCCTGGAGCTTTTCGGCCCACTTTTCCAGCTCCTCGTACGAGGCGTTGGGGCTGAGCAGCACGTACTGGTACACGTTCACGTCGGACGACTGAAAGCGCTTGATTTCGGGCGTGAGCACGGCCACCGGCAGCTCGGCGCGAGCGGCATTCACCTCGCGCACCATCTCCTGATACTTCTCGTCGGGGTCCTGGCTGAAGTCGTACTCCACCTGAATAACGGCCAGCCCGTCGTCGGCCGTGGAGTTGATTTTCTTAACGTTGTCGAGGGCGTTGAACCGCTTTTCGAGCGGCTGCAACACCTGGTCCTCCACCTCGGCCGGCGAGGCGCCGGGGTACACCACCACCACGGTGAAGTTGGGGAAATTCACCTCCGGGTCCTCGCCCCGGGGCATGTTGAGCAAGGAGTTCACCCCGGCCGCCAGCAGCGCCACAAATAGAATGGCGGTAAACGAGCGGTTGGTAACAAAAAAGCTAATAAAGCGACGCATACTACTAGGAATGAAGAGGGTTAGCGCACTTTAATGGTCGAATACTCGGTCAGGAAGCCTGAGCCCGTCGCCACCACCTGCGACGTGGTTTCGAGGCCGCTGCGCACGTACACCCGCTCGCCGTCCATAAAGGCCACCCGCACGGGCAGCTTGCGCACGCGGCCCGCCGCAGCGGGCACAAACACGAAGGCATCGTCGCCATTGCCTTCTACTACCGCGCCCGCCGGAATCACCTGGTAGCTAGCTTGTTGCTGGGGGCGCAGGGTGGCGCGGGCAAACAGACCAGTGGCCAGCGGCGCACCCCGCTGGGGCTGCACCTGCACGTCAATCTGCCAGGTGCCGCTGGTGGGGTCGGCCCCGGCGGCGCGGCGGCTCACGCGGCCCACCAGCGTCTTTTCGGGGTAGGCGTCGAGGCGTACGGTGGCCACGTCGCCCACTTGCAGCCGCGCCCAATCCTTGTCGGCCACGCCGGTTTTTAGGGTCCAGGCATCGGCGGTGGCCGCCACGAACAGCACCGGCGCGCCCGGTGCGGCCAGTTCGCCTTCGTTGAGTGACTTGCGCACCACCCGGCCCGCTACCGGCGCGTGGATTTCCGAGAACTGCTGGTTGAAGCGCGCAATGCGGGCCTGCTCGCGGGCCACACCGTAGGCCGTGCGCAGGTTCTGCACCACTTCGAGCGGGGCCGCGCTGTCGGCCAGCAGGCGGGTGAAGCGGTCCAGGTCGCGGCGAGCTTTGTCCTGGCTTTGCGCAGCTTGGCCCACCTGGGCGTTGATTTCGGTGAGGTCGAGGGTGGCCAGCAGCTGGCCCTTGCGCACCAAGTCGCCTTCTTTTACTAGTACCCGCCGCACCAGCCCGCCCGTCTTGAAGGAGAGCTGGGCCTCGGTTTCGCTGCTGAGTTGGCCAGCCACCTCAATGGGCCGGGCCAACGCGGCCTGCTCCACCGGGGCCAGCGTCACGTAGTCGAGCGACTCGCTGGGCGGGGCCGTTGCCTCCGATTTGGCTTTTTGGCAGCTGCTCGTGCCCACCAGGGCTAGCCCCAGCAGCGGGGCAAGTAAATAGACGCGGTTTTTCATCTGAGAAGAAGCAATGAAGTAGCTTGAAGAAGGAGTTATTCGGCAGCCAGCGCTTGGCGCAGCTCCGCCTCGCGAATGAACACGTCGTAGCTGGCCACGGCGCGGGCGAGCTGGGCCGTGGTTTGGCGGGCCGTGGCATCAAGCAATTCCAGCACAATGGCTTGGCCTTCCTCGTAGCGGCGGCGCACCAGGGCGTAGCTCTTTTCGGCATTGAGCTGGGCCGCATCCGCCGCCACGGCCGCCGCCCGGACCGAGCCTAGGTTGTCGTAGGCCTGCGTGACTTGCAGCTGAAGCTGCTGCACCAAATCGGCGCGCTGGGCTTGTACATCGTCCAACGTCAGGCGGGCCACCTGCTGCTCGCTGCGCTTGATACCCCCGCGGAACAAGTCCCAGCTCAGGGCAAACTGCATAAACTGAAACCGCTGCTGCGGTACATCGAAATGGTAGCCGAAGCCCTGGTACCCTAGGTCGGTCACCCAATTGAGCTGCGGCAGGAAGCGGGCCGCATTGCGCTGGCGCACCCCAAGGGTACTAGCCGCCTCGGCGCGGGCCAGTTGCTCCAGTTCGGGGCGCTGGCTTAGGGCCGTGGTCCGCAGCGTGGTCAGCACCAGCGGCTGGTCGGCGCTCGGGGCGGGGCGGGCGGGTTCCTCCACCACAATGCTGTCGTCGAGGGGCCGGTTGAGCAGGTAGTTGAAGCTGGTGCGGGCCAGCTGGCGGCGGTTAGCGGCCGTAATCAGGTCGCGCTGGTTGCCGGCGAGCTGGGCCTTGGTGTTGTACACCGCGTCGTTGGTGGTGACGCCGGCCGCGAGCCGCGCCTGGTTCACGCGCAGCAGCTCGGTGAGCGTGCGGGCGGTGGTACGGTACACCTGCACGGCCGCCCCGGCTTGCAGGTACTGGTAGTACGTCACCTCCACTTGCTGGCGCAACGTGTTGCGAAACGCCGCCTGGCGCGCCTGCTGGGCCGAGAGCAATTCCTTCTGGGCCTTGTAGTTGAAATAGATGTCGCTGTTGAATAGCGGCTGAATAATGCGGATTTTCGTTTCGTGGAAGTTGTTGGGCAGCAGCTGCTCCGACACGTTGTTAATCTGCGGAAACTGGCTGCTATTGGTCAGCGTGTTGAGCGTGCTATACACTGGGTTCACCAAATCCCCGACCGGAATATTGATGGTCCTTCCACCATTGGCCAGCGTGTAGGTAGCCCCGAACTGCACCTGCGGCTGGTACAGGCCGGCCGCCTGGCGCACCCGCTGCGCGGCCCCGGCCACGGCAATGCCTTCGCGGCGCAGGTTCACGTTCTGGGCAAAGGCCTGCGCCACGTAGCCTTGCAGCGTGCGGTTTTCCGGCTGCGCCACTGCTGGTTGCGTGAGCAGGCTGCAGATAGTTACCAGTACTGCGGCCACTCGCCAGTACAGAAGTTGAGCATAGTTTAAATTTTGAACAAAGTTTACCATAAGGACAAAAAAAGGTTAGAGGCTCTGAGAAATGAATTGGTTGAACACGTTCATTGCTTCTTCCATGAGCGTGTGGCGGCGCTCCTCCGCAAAAAACACCAGTCGCTTCTTCAGATACAAGGCAGCCAGCCCGTGCATCTGCGCCCATATCATTAACGTGACGCTCTCGGCATCGCGCTGCCGGAATACGCCTGCCTCTATACCGGCCTGCACCACCGATTGCACCTGATGAAAAGCCCCGTGGCCACTAGTCCAGGGGTTGGCATTGCCGCGTGCTTCCGCCGCTTCCATTGGTCCTTCCATAATGAACAATAGTTCATACAACTCCGGATGCTCGAACACGAAGGCGAGGTACTGCTGATTGATGGCGATAAGCCGGTCGGCCGGGTGAGGAATGGTATCTACCGATTTAAACTGTTCTGCCAGCCTCGTAAAGGCTCGGTTCTGGATGGCAAACAGCAGCTCGTTTTTGTCTTTGAAATACAGGTAAATAGTGCCCACACTAAACTCCACCGCGTGAGCAATGTCGCGCATGTTCAGTTTCTCAACGCCCTGCTCCACAAACAGGCGCTGCGCCGCGTCCAGGATGGCCTGGTAGCGTTCGAGTTTTTCGCGTTGTTTACGTTCGGCGGTACCCATATACATAGCAGGCTGACGGTAGTACGAAACAAATGTATTGAACGTTGTTCACAATAAGGCAAAAATAAAAGCGCAAAACGAATAAAAGTCCTGCGCTTTCTTGTGTCAGAATGATACGTAATGCAATAACTAATTTATTTACAGCATTTAACACCGTTCAATTAATTCACTCATGCACCTCATAGGCTTTGCTGAATTAGCTGGTTAAAAATACTCATAGCCTCTTCAATAGCAGGCTGGCGACCTTCTTCTGGTAGAAAGACCAGTCGCTGCCGCAGATAAAGGGCAGCTAGCCCATGCACCTGCGCCCAAACCATAAGTGCCGCATGCTGTGCATCGCGCTGGCGGAACACGCCCGCCTCCATGCCAGCCTGGATAACCCGGATAACCCGCTGAAAAGCGGCGTGCCCCCGAGCCCAGGGCGTGGCATTGCCCCGCGCCGCCGCGGCTTCCATCGGCCCATTCATCAGGAACATCAACTCAAACAGCTCCGGGTGCTCAAAAGCAAAGGTGAGGTACTTATGCGCCAGGGCGCTAAGTCGGTCGGCTATGTGCGGAATGGTTTCTAGGGCATCAAACTCCTGCGCTAGCCGGTCGAAAGCCTGGTCTTGCAAGGCAAAAAGCAGCTCATTCTTATCCTTGAAATACAAGTAGATAGCACCTACGCTGTACTCAACGGCATCGGCGATGTTGCGCATCCCCATCTTATCGAAACCCTGTTCAATAAACAGACGCTGCGCCGCATCCAGAATCACTTGGCGGCGCTCAAGCTTTTCGCGCTGTTTACGGTCGGCAGTAGCCATGGACATTGGAGAAGTAGCAATAACTAGAGGGGCAAAGGTACTGAAAAGCGTTTGGTGGCTGCCGAGCTGGGCACCGGACGCCTATTGATAAATTTTTCAATACTACCAACAACTATTTTAAACAACGTTCAGTATAATGAACGTGTTTCATAACAGGAGGTAAGGCTTAGGAAGTTGGGGCTGCGCGCACACCTCAATCGACTGTCACCGGCCAACTGACTAGTTGCGAAAAGCGGGTGTCGGCGCCGTAGTGCGCAACAGGTTGTAGGCCCCTGTCCGTCCCGACCTACTACTATTTTTCCCCCATTACCCTTTTCTACTTCACTTATGTTTGATTACCAAAACAGTACTGCCTTAGTAACCGGGGCCTCATCGGGCATTGGCAAGGCCATCGCGCAGGCCTTAGTAGAGCGTGGCGTTCCCACTATCGTGCTGGTTGCCCGTGATGAGGAAGGGCTCAACATTCTGGCCGACGAGCTGCGTCACCAGGGGGCCCGGGCCGAAGTAATTCCGCTCGACCTTACCCAGGCCGATGCGCCAGCCCGCCTACGGGAAACCACGGACAAACTCGGCTTGTAGATTGACTTGCTTGTGAACGATGCGGCTACTGTTGCCTTCGGCTCCTTCGACTACCCGCAACCCAAAGAAGGCTCGCTGGCTTCTGCTACCGATGTGGTAGCCCTGAACGTAACCGCTCTGGTGGCCTTGACGGAACAGTATTTGCCCGACATGGTGGCGCGACGCCGGGGCGGAGTTTTAAATATGGGCTCCACTGCTGCCTTTAATCCGGTGCCCTACTCAGCGGTTTATGCGGCTAGTAAGGCCTTTGTGCAGTCATTTTCGCAGGCCCTCTGGACGGAGCTGCATGACCGGGGATACGACCAGATACGCATGGTGTGCATCAGCCCCGGCGTTACGCGCACCAACCTTGGCTTTGGCAAGGGCGAAGACCGCGGCCTGCTGAACAAAGTCTCCGTGAGCATGCCGGCCGAAATTGGCCGGGCTGCTGTGGAAGCTCTGGACGATAATGTGGCCCTACGGGTAATCGGCTGGCCTAATAAAGTGCAGAGTTCGGTGTTTGGGCTGCTCCCCCCGACGCTGGTAGCCGGCCTGGTTGCGCGCATTCGGCGACGCATGGTAATGGATAAGACTGGGGAATCGACTCCTGATGCCCCGCAACTACCCGTGGGCCTGCGGCAAAATGCCTTGCCCCTGGCAGCGGTGCTGCTGGTTGGCGTTGGGCTGTGGCGAGCGCTGCGACGCTAGGTAGCCACTACCTGCGGCATAAATCACTTATAATAGCGCTCGTGGAACGGAGTTAAACTCCGTTCCACGAGCGCTATTATCGATTAATTTCAACTACTGTGGTTGTTCCCGAACTCCCTGGCTGGCTCGGCAGAAGCATAACCAAGTTGCTAAGCGCGCGGAAATACCCTGTTTCCTAACCTTTCTACCTTGCTCCATTATAAAAAAAGCTGTGTTGATGTCGCCTAAGCCTGGAGAGAAGCATTTTAAAGCCTACTCGCTTATAGTCGTCATCAGTGACCTAGGCAATAGCTCAAAATGTGGGAAATGATATATAAATTGAATACCACACAGCATCCAAGCCGGCTCACCCATTTACCCCGTAGGCAATAAGCGGCGGTAGCCCACCCGGAATGGCCCTTACTGCCACATATATCGGGGATACAGTTTTGAGGGGCGTATAAACGAAGCCGTACAGAACGAGCGATAACAACGACAGCACCGCCGTAATCAGGTTGAGGCAAGAGAATAGCAACCCAAACTGCTACGCCAAGCACCACGCAAAAAGCCCAGGCCTTGTTTACTGAAACGCGGCCTGTGGGGAGCGGCCGCGCCTCGTTGCGGCGCATTAGTTTATCGAGGTCCTTCTCAGAAATCTGGTTGATAATATTGGCTGAACCTGTCACCAGCAGGCCACCTAGTAGTACTAGCAAGGCCATGCGCCAACTCCATTCGCTAGCTCCAAACAGGCTGAGCACAGCCCATATAAGTTTGGCGAGCCACAGCTGCTGCTCGGCGCACACTAAAGACGAGCGTATGCGTTTAGCGAGCCAGCAGGGAAACGTTCGGAAGGAATTTGTCGGCTACGCGCAGTGGCATGGTTTATATTCTAACTTAACTATTGAGCTGCGTCAGCGGCGTAAAACGCAATTAGAAGACCCATGAGACGCGGGTCCACTTGCTCCAGGCTAGTGTTGAGGGGCCGGTCGGTCGTGTAAGCGACCCCCACGGGTCAGCAAAGCCCATCGTGCCGCCCAGCCCCGGGTGGCCAAAGGCGGCGGGGTTGGCGCCCATGTTGCCCACGTTCAGGCGAAAGCCCGCCGCGTAGCGCCCGATGCCCCCGCTGCCCTGGTCGATGCCGGCAATTCGCTCGCGGGTCGCTTGCTGCAACACTGCCGGGCTCACCAGCGGCTCGGCGCCCGAGACCATTGCAGCGTAGAGCTTGGCCAGCCCCCGGGCATTGCCACTGGCCCCGGCGTGGGGCAGGCCCTCGGCTCGAAAACGCCGCTGATTGGCCCACTCCAGGTCACTTTTCGGGTTGCTCATGGCCTGCTCCGGCATCGGCGAGTCGAAGGTGACGGTGCTGGGCGAGGGAGACTGCTCCATACCGACGTGGCGGGCATCTTCCTGCTCCGGCAAGCCCAGGAACATATCGCCTTCGGCCCGGGCGGCCAGCTCCTGCACATAAAACTGGCGCAACGTGCGCCCGTCGGTACGGCGAAAGAGTTCATCCGTCAGGGGGGGCAAAGCTCACCGGGTGGTACGACTAGACGCCGGGCCGGAAGTAGGGCTCCTGCCCGGCTAGCGCGGCCGCCACGCCGTCGTGGGCGTAGTAGTCTGCTATCGTGGCGGGAATGCGCGTGGTGGGCAAACCTCCCTGGTGCGAGAGCAGCTCGCCGACCGTAATTCCTCCTTTGCCGTGGCTGGCAAACTCGGGCCAGTAGGTGGCTACCGGCTCGTCGTAGCTGATTTTACCCCGTTCGACCAGCAGGGCGAAGCACATAGCCACGATACCCTTAGTGGCCGAAAAGATGGTGTAGAGGCTGTCCTGCGCAATGGGGCGGGCGGGGTCCCTCGCCAGGCGGCCGCCCCACAGGTCGACGAGGGCCTCGCCGTGGCGGTACACGGCGAAGTGCGCGCCAAGCTCCTGGCCCGAGGCTAGGTTTTCGGCAAAGGCGGTGCGGACGGCTTCGTAGCCGGGGCGCGTTATGCCTTCGACTGGAGCTGGTTCTACTGGGTGTGACATGGGTGCTTTTTTTGATTGAAGGGGTGAGCGGAGTAGGCCAGCGAGTACATGGCTTCACGGCCAGTTATGTGGCTCAACAGGGAGGCTTTAGCGAAGCTGGCGAAAGAACTCCCGTAGGTCCGTCGCATAGTAAGTCGGTTCTTCCATCGCCGTGAAGTGGCCGCCGTGCGGCATCTCTTTCCAGTGCAGAATGGTGGTCAGCTTGCGGTCGGCCCAGGACCGGGGCGGCGACAAATTATCGGCGGGGTAGAGGGAAACGCCCGCCGGCACCTTGATTTTGCCGATGGGCGGCAGGCGGTGCGCGTTTTCGTAGTACATCTGCAACGACGAGCCGATGCTGCCGGTGGTGTAGTAAATCATCAGGTTGGTCAGCAGGTCGTCGCGACTCAGCGCACTTTCGTGGCCGGGCGTCGAATCGCTCCACGACACAAACTTTTCGCTGAGCCAGGCCGCCAGGCCCAGCGGCGAATCCGTCAGCCCGTAGGCCAGGGTCTGGAGTTTGTAGGACTGCAGCGACATGTAGCCGCCTTCCTTCTTAGTCCAGTCCTGAGCCGTTTTTCGAAACTGTTTTTCTTCGGCCGTCAGCTCCTGCTCGTCCATCGCCATCAGCTCGTCGAGGTTGCCGAGGTCGTTGAGGTAGATGCCTAGCAGCCGCTCCGAGTAGTTGAAGGCCAGGTACATGGTGACTTCCGAGCCGACGCCGCCCCCGGCGGCCGCATACTTTTCGTAGCCCAGCTGCTCGCGCATCAGCTTGGCCCACAGGTCGGCCACGCGGGCGGCGTTCAGGCCCCCTTCCGGGGGCAGGGGCGAGTAGCCGAAGCCCGGGATGGAGGGAATAATGACGTCGAACGCGTCGGTGGCCGCCCCGCCGTGGCTGGCGGGGTCGGTGAGCAGCGGAATACCTTTCCAGTACCGCAGAAAGCTGTCAGGCCAGCCGTGCGTCAAAAGCAGCGGCATAGGGTTCGGCCCCTTGCCCTTGATGTGAAGGAAGTGCACGGGGAGGCCGTCGATTTCGCAGGTGTAGTGGGGGTATTTATTCAATTCCTGCTCCTGCGCCCACCAGTCGTATTCACTACGCTAGTGAGCTACTAGGTCTTGCAAGTAGTCTTTATCCGTGCCCCTTTCCCAGGGTTTGCCGGGTGCCGGAGCGGGCCACTGGGCCATCGCCAGTCGGCTGTGCAGGTCGACTAATACCTCTTCCGCCACCTGAATGCGAAAGGGTTTGAGGGAGGACGAAGACATACGCGTTACGGGTGGTAAGTAGGGCGTCTCAGGGGACGCCTGCTCGTTGTTGTTAACTACTACATTTTCTGCCTAATGAGGCGCTTGGACTGGACCTGCCTGGCTCTCAGGCAGGTCCAGTCAGACACTGGAGCAAGCGGCAGCTTAGTTGGCTGCGCCCATACTCAGCGAGCGGTTCAGGGCCAGGATGTCTTCGCGCCCGGGTGGGGTGTCGCGCTGCATCAGCTGGGCCATAATCTGGTCGCGTACCTGCGGGGCCTTGCCCGGCACGGCGGCGGCCAGCGCCCGGGTTAGCTCGGGGGCGGTGAGGTCGGTGCAGTAAGCGGGGGTACCGGGCTGCTGCCGCCACGACTCGGCTAGGGGGCCCGCGTCTACCACGTCGAAGCCCGTGTCGTTGATGAGCTCGGTCACGCGCTGCTTGGCCGGCGCGTCGTCGCCGGCCACAGAAATGGCGATGCGGCCGGGCGTGCCTGGCGCAGTGCCGCCCTCCACCAGGGTCTGGGACAGGATGTTGTTGAACGCCTTGACAATGGGGCGGCCCAGCTGCTCGGCGACCCACACGCTTTCCACTTGCCCCTGGTCGAGCGCCTCGATTTTCTCGTCCCGCAGCGGGTAGTAGTTGCTGGTGTCGGCTACCACCACTTCCTCGGGCACGTCCCGCAACAAGTCGGTCGGCAGCTTCGGAATGACATTAAGCGGCACGCTGGTGAAGAGGACGTCCACGTCCTGTACCACTTCCTGTAGGGTGGCGGGGCTGGCGCCTAGCTCCCGGGCTTTCTCGGCCAGTTCTTCCGGCGGGCGGGTATTGGTGACTTTCACCTGGTGGCCAGCGGCCACAAACTTTTTAGCGAGGGTAGCGCCGATAAAACCGGTGCCGATGATTCCAATTTTCATGAGATGGTGCCTAAGGGAATTATGAGGAAAAACTTGTCTTATTTCAGCAGCGCGCGAGCTATTGGCGGGGCGGCAGGTTAGTGACTTCGCGGAAAATATCTACGGCGTGGTCCACGAAACCTTCCGGGTACTTGCCCGAGAGCAGGATGTCGAAGTACTCCGGACCTTTCTTCTGCATTTTGCTGAAGGACAACTCCTGATTGGGCACCAACTCTTCGCGCCGGGCCGCTTGCCGGGCCGCGACCAACTCGGGCAGGGTTAGGTCGGTGCAGTAAGCGGGGCTGCCGGGCTGCTGCCGCCATGAGTCGGCTAGGTTGCCCGCGTCCAGGGCATCGAAGCCAGCATCGTTCACCAGCCCGAGCACCACCTGCTTGGTGCGCTCGTCGTCGCTGGCCACTGCCAGCGCAATGCGGCCAGGGGTACCTGCGGGCTTGCCTTCCACGGTCAGGCTGTAGGCGTTGATGTTGCTGAAAGCCTTCACCACGGGGCGGCCCAGCTGCTGCTGCACCCATACGCTGTTGACGGTGCCCTGCTCGATGGCTTCGATGCGGTCGTCGCGGTGGGGCCAGTAATTGGTCGTTTCCACCAGTACGACGTCCTCGCGTAGCTTCCCCCGCAGGGTTTGCGCCAGGTCCGGAATAGCCTTCAACGGGATGGATACCACCACTACTGCGACATTCTGCGTCACGTCGTCCAAGGCTACGGCGTGGGCACCGGCTTGCTGCGCCAGTTCCTGAATCGCCGCCGGACCTTTCGCATCGGCCAGCGTGACGTAGTGCCCGGCGGCACTGAATTTCTTGGCGAGCGTTTTGCCGATGAGGCCGGCGCCGATAATTCCAATGTTCATAGTAAGCTGCTTAAAAGGCGGGGGATTTTAGTAGATGGTTGGGCGCGCCGGCAAGCCGAAGTGCGCTCGGTTGATATCCACGCCGTGGTCCACGAACCCCGCGGGGTACTGGCCGCTGAGCAGGATGTCCATATACTCTTGACCTAGGCTGCCCATCTCCTGCATGACGGCGTCGCGGTGGGCCGGGGCCTCCGTGCGCTCGGCCAGTGCCCGGGCGGCCTGAGCTTCGGCCAGCGGCAAGTCGGTGCAGTAGGCGGGGGTGCCGGGCTGCTGCCGCCACGAGTCAGCCAGCGGGCCGGCATCGTAGCCGTCGAAGCCGGTCTGGTTGACCAGTTCGATGACCACTTGCTTGGCCGCGTCGTCGTCGCCCGACACACTCAGGGCAATGCGGCCGGGCGTACCAGCCGGTTTACCTGCGGCAAAGAGGCTGTAAGCACCGATGTTGTTGAACGCCTTGATGACGGGGCGGCCAATGGTTTTCTCAACCCAGGCGCTGTGTACCATTCCCTGCTCCAGGTCGGCAATCACGCCATCCCGCTGGGGGTAATAATTCATGGTTTCCACCACGGTAACGTTCGGCGGCACGGCGCGAAAAACCTCCTGAATAGCGGGTAACTTGCCCAGCGGGATGGTCAGCACGATAACGTCCGCGCCCTGCACGGCCGCCTCGACCGTGGTGGCCGTGGCCCCAATTTCACGGGCAAAGTCTTGCAGCGACTCCGGGCCGCGCGAGTTAGCGATGCGCACCTGGTGGCCGTGCGCTTGTAGTTTTTGGGCCAGGGTCTTGCCGATAGTACCGACCCCGATGATTCCGATATTCATGGTTGTTAGAGAGTTAATTTGTGTAAAAAGCATGGGAAGGAGTTAGCGGGTAGCCACCGTGGCGGGCTGGGTTTCGGGTAAGCCCAGCTGGTAGGGCAGGCCCAGGTGCTCGCGCAGGGTGGTGCCGGTGTACTCGGTGCGTAGCAGCCCGCGCTTTTGCAGAATGGGCACTACCTGCTCTACAAAGTCCGTCAGCGACTCCAGGCCCGAATCGGGCACCACGCTAAAGCCTTTGCCCACGCCGGCCTCAAACCAGTGCTGGAATTTGTCGGCAATCTGCTCGGGCGTACCCAGAAAGATGGGATGGTAGTTAATGGGGCCGTGCGCCAATACCTCGCGGATGGTGAAGCCCTTCATCGCCAGCTCGTACGCGTACTGCGCCCGTTGGTCCTGGCGACTAGGGCGGGCGCGCTGCAGCAGCGCTGCCGGAATGGGCGCGTCCTGGTTCAGTTCCATGACTGGAATGCCCAGCATATGGCCCAGATACTGCCGGCGGGAGGTCGGGTCGCCCAACTCATCTAGGGCGGCGCGGCGTTGCAGCGCTTCCTGCTCCGAGGAGGCAATGGACACCCCGATGCCGTTGAAGACGGTAAACTCGTCGGGGTTGCGGCCCGCCTGCCGGATGCCCCCCACCAGCTGTTTCCAGAAAGACTGTGCATAGGCCAGCGTGGGCGGGTTGCTGTACATGGCATTGGCCCGGGTGGTGGCGAACTCAAAGCCGTGTTGCCCCCCGCCAGCCGTGAACACCGGCGGCTGGCCCTGGGGCGAGGGCGGCAGGTTGATGGGCCCACGGGTGGTCACGTACTTGCCCTTGTAGTCGATGGGCTGAATTAGGGACATATCCGCAAACACGCCCGATTCCACGTCCATTTTTAGGGCCCCTTCCGGCCAGCTGCCCCAGAGGCGCAGCACGGCCTCCCACACTTCGAGTGAGCGGGCGTGCTTGTGGGCGTGGTCCAGGACGCCCGGGAAGTAGTTGAGCTGCGCCTCCTGGGAGTTGGTAGTCACCACGTTCCAGCCCATGCGCCCTTTGCTCACCAGGTCCAGCGAGCGCAGCATGCGGGCAATAGTGTAGGGTTCGTTGAGCGACGTGGATAGGGTTGGAATCAGCCCGAGGCGTTCGGTCGCCTTGGCCATCAGGGCCATCAGCACGAGGGGGTCTAGGCCGTGGTGGGGCGGCTGGTTGCTGATGTCCATCGTAATGGCGGGACTATCGGCAATGAAGAGCCCATCGAGCTTCGCCTGCTCTGTGAGCTGGGCCGCCTTGATGTACACGTCCTCGTCGAGCCAGGCGGCTTTGTGTTGAGTGGGCCAGCGCCAGCTACCAGGCTCAATGCCTTGACCGCTGGGCAACTGGGTCACGATATGCATCTGTTTCGACCGGTGAGATACTGCCATAAGGAGGAGGAGGAGGTAGTAAGGTGGAGGTGCTAGTTGGTAAGCCCCCGGCAGCAAACAGCCGGCGCAAATATTATCAACGCATAAGCAAGCGCCAATATTTCAACGTAAAAACAAGCCCGTTGCGAGTGCCAACGGGCCGGAGAGCTACTCGTTATCGGGTAGCAGTAGCTGGTTTTAGTAGGTGCAGAAAGTCTTCTAACTCCTGCAGTTTTTCAGCGTTGATGGACATATACATGGTGCGGCCCTCCTTATGCGACTCAATTAAGCCCGCCTCGGAGAGAGATTTGAGGTGCTGCGACATCGAGGGCTGGCTGATGGGCACATACTGAAATAGGTCGGCACACACCGTAATATCTCCTTTGGCAATTTCCTGCAACAGACGAAGACGGGTAGGGTCACCGAGAGACTTAGCTAGCTTGACGAGGGACTTGGTATCCATGGAAGGCAAAGGCACACAGCATTTATAATGCATGCGCATTCGTTGATATGTTTAACGCAGTGACCAACGAAGAAGTTGCGGACCAGTGAACTAGCGAGAGGATTCCCCCCTTATTCGTGATGCCTCCAAGCCTCACTAGTACTACTAAGCTTCGCTTAAAGATGGACCTATACAATCCAGAGTATGGCAACCTATGGGCCCAGAAAGGCGCAGCATACTGAATCCACTCCCCTCCTATCCCAATTCCAACCAAAAAGCGCCATCCTAGCGGGTCAAGAAGTGGGTTCTGAAAGTTTTTGGCTTATAGCTTTGTCAGCTATACTTTTTGAGCCATGCCGCACACTTTCGGCTACGCCCGCGTCTCGGCCTCCAACCAAAACCTCGATACCCAGCTTGATGACCTGACGGGGGCCGGCTGCACACGCATCTTTTAGGAGCAAGTGTCGGGTACCCAACCCTACATTAATAAGCGCTTTCGCTGACCAGCTATTTACATCAGGTAGGAATCCCAGGCTACGTTACCTGTGCAGCAAATGGGTTGTTGTCAAACCAATAGGGCAGAACTTCCGATTCGGTTCTGCTCTTGGGAGAAAAATCCTCTATTGGCATCACGTAAACCGGCATTTTCTTCCGATTGCCTACCTCAATTACACGCTTCCCCGCTCGGTAAAACGTTAGTAAGCAGAGGTTAAGCAACTTGTAACGGCCCCCAACAAGTTCGCCGCCAGGGGCTCGCTCGACGGCAGCGTGCAGGCGCACGCCGTGCTGCGCAGCGCCGCCGTGGCCCTGATGAAAATCGCTAACGATATGCGCTGGCTGGCTTCGGGGCCCCCGCTGCGGACTGAGCGAGCTGATTCTGCTCGCCAACGAGCCCGGCAGCAGCATGCCCGGCAATGTGAACCCGACGCAGTGCGAGGCCATCGTCATGATTTGCATTCAGGTTATCGGCGACGACAACGTCGTGGCCGTGGCCGGCAGCCAGGGCCACTTCGAACTCAACGCCATACGGCCCATCATCATCAACTTCCTGCACTCGGCCTGCATCCTGGCCGACGGCTGCGGCAAGTTCCGCCAGTATTCGGTGGAAGGCACCAAGTTTAACCTGCCAAAAATTGCGGAATACCTCGACCGCTCGGTGATGCTGGTGATGGCCCTGAGCCCGGTTATCGGCTACGACAAGGCCATCAACGGCAACCTGATGCTGAAAGAGGCCGCCCTACAATCAGGTTTTCTCAGCGAGTAGGAGTTCGACAAAGTGTTCGTGCCCAAGAAGATGGCGCACAGCTAAGCAACCGGCCCATAGCCCAGCGGCCCTGGCTGCCGGGTTACGGGCCGGTTAGCTGGCGTAAGTCTACTGCTGGCTGGTGATTCATTTGTTTTCAGACACTTTATGAAGCACGAGTTACTACCTGCCGTCCCCACTTCCCAAATTCCGCTACCGGCCCACGAGAGCTATGCGCTGCTGCTGGCCATCGTTACACCCCCAATAGATTAGCCGGCCGGGGGACCCGTGAGGGGACCCACTGGTCCTTTCAGCTAGTCTAAAGTAGCTTTCGGTAGATTCCGACCGCCTTTGCACCACCGCGCATTTAGGTGCCGACTACCGCCCGTTTGCCGCCCGTAGCCCCTACTCGCTGGCCATCCACGGCCTGTTCCTCCGGCGACACCGACCTCACAAAATAGCTTTTTACGGCCCAAAAGGGCCTTTCTTGCCATTTAAAATACTTATTCGCTGCTCAAAGTTTGGTTCGAGACATATTTTTCGTACATTTGCACCACCAACAGCGAAACGGTCCGTTCGTCTAGGGGTTAGGACAGTAGATTTTCATTCTACCAACAGGGGTTCGATTCCCCTACGGACTACTTACGATGGCCTTCTCGATACCGAGGAGGCCATTTTTGTTTCTCGGGGCTCGGTGAGGGAATGCCTGGGCCGAGCGGCAGGCTATGCTTGCTGCCGGCACCCGGTTTTTCTCTTGCGCAGCGGCTGTCACCAGCCGCTGGTGCGTATTCAAGCACTCCTTACTTAAGCGGCCGTTATCAGAATTTGCGGCTCACCAGCCAATTACGCACGCGCGATGAACGCCACCGAACAACAAGAACGGGCCTACCTTGAAGAAATAAAGGAGCAGCTGGCGCTGGCCATCCGGCGCGGCGACGAGGCCGTGAAGCAATTCTCGGCCGAGCTGCGCCAGAAAAAAGAGTACATCCACGAGCACCAGTCCAGCATGGACGACGCCGACATGGTGGCCGCCGACCAGTCCATCAACCGCATGGCCTTCACCGGCGAGGCCGCCGTGGCCCGCAAGCGCCGCCTGCTCAAGCTAAGCCAGTCGCCCTACTTTGGCCGCCTCGACTTTACCCCGCTGGGCAAGGCCAAGGCGGCGGTGTACATCGGCGTGCACTCTTTCATAGACGAGCAGCGCCAAAACCTGATTTACGACTGGCGGGCACCCATCTCCTCGCTGTTCTACGACTACGAGCTGGGCGAAGCGGCCTACGACACGCCTTCCGGCCCGATTACGGGCGAAATCGACCTCAAGCGCCAGTACAAGATTCGCGACGGCCAGCTGGATTTCATGCTCGAAAACGACGTCAACATCCACGACGACGTGCTCCAGCGGGAGCTGGCCAAGTCGGCCGACGATAAGATGAAGCACATCGTGGCCACCATTCAGCGCGACCAGAACGCGGTGATTCGCAACGAAACAGCTTCGGTCATGGTAATCCAGGGCGTGGCGGGCTCGGGCAAAACGTCGATTGCGCTGCACCGCATCGCCTTTTTGCTCTACCGCTACCGCGACACCATCGCGGCCAAGGACGTGCTCATCATCTCGCCCAACAAGGTCTTTGCCGACTACATCTCCAACGTCTTGCCCGAGCTGGGCGAGGAGCATATTCCGGAGCTGGGCATGGAGGAGCTGGCCGCCGATTTGCTCAGCCACCAGTACCGCTTCCAGACCTTTTTTGAGCAGGTAGCCGCCCTGCTCAACAACCCCGACCCCGCGTTTGTCGAACGCATCCGGTTCAAGTCGTCGGGCGAGTTTCTCAGCAAGCTGAATCAGTACTTGCTCTACGTGGAGAATAACTACTTCACGGGCAACGACCTACGATTTGGGCGGCTCGTGGTGCCGCTGGCCTTTATCCAGAGCCGGTTTAAGGCCTACCACCGGGTGCCGCTACTGAAGCGCGCCCCGCTGGTGGCCCAGGATGTGCGCACCTACGTGCGCGACGCCACCCAGCGCAAGCTCACGGGCCAGGAGAAAAGCCTTATCGGCGAAACCGTGCCGCGCATGTTCAAATTCACGCAGGTGCTGGACTTCTACCGGGACTTTTACCGCTGGCTGGGCCGGCCCGAGCTGTGCCGCGTCGAGCCGGGCCAGGCCCTGGAATATGCCGACGTCTTTGCCCTCATCTACCTGCGCCTGCGGCTGGAGGGCCTGGCTACCTACGAGCACGTCAAGCACCTGGTGATAGATGAGATGCAGGACTACACGCCCGTACACTACGCCGTGCTGGCCCGCCTGTTTACGTGCCGCAAAACCATCTTGGGCGATGTTAATCAGTCGGTTAACCCCTACAGCGCGACTTCGGCCGAAACTATTGAGCGCGTTTTTCCGCAGGCCGAAGTCGTGAAGCTAAACCGCAGCTACCGCTCTACTCTGGAAATTACTGCTTTCGCCCAACGCATCACCCCCAATCCTGACCTGCTGCCGCTGGAGCGGCACGGCCGCGAGCCGCAGCTGCTACGCTGCGGCGGCCCCGCCGAGGAACTGCTGGCCATTCAGCAACTAGTAGCCGCCTTCCAACGCAGTGGTTATCAGTCGCTGGGCATTATTTGCAAAACGCTACGGCAGGCGGCGCAGGTGCACGAGGCGCTGCAAGGCCCCGGCGTACAGCTGCTCACGGCGGAGTCTACGACCTTCAAGGAGGGCGTCATCATCACCACCGCCTACCTGGCCAAAGGGCTTGAATTTGACGAGGTTATCGTGCCTTTCGCCTCCGCCCGCACGTATAAGACAGAAGTGGATAAGGGCATGCTGTACGTGGCCTGCACCCGCGCCATGCACCAGCTCACGCTGACGTATGCCGGGGAGCTTACCGCTTTCGTAGCGCCGCCCGCCCAGCGGGGCACCGAGTAAGCAGGAGCTAAAAATGAAGAATGGGTGAAGAAAATTCGGCTGAAAGGAGTAGGAAGCCGTATGAGGTAGCGCTTAGTTACTAGCTCACACACTCACTACCTAGCTCATGAAACAGCATTTCTTCTACTTCATCGGCTGTTCGCTCGCCCTGGGGGCCTGCTCGCAGAAGGGAGATGAGGCCACGCCCGGTATCATTACCACGGCCCCCGTCGAAACTGTGGCCCCCAACACCGCCTACCCCCCCGCCTTTGCGGGCCAAACCCGGATAGGCGGGGTCACGACGCCCACCAGCAGCTACCGGTCCACGGTCGTCACCTCCGGCCTGACCAGCCCGTGGGGCGTGGTGAGCCTGCCCGATGGCCGCCTGCTGGTGACCGAAAAGGCGGGCCAGCTGCGCATCGTAACGGCGGCGGGCGTGGTGAGCGCGCCCATCACGGGCCTGCCGGCGGTGAATGCCGCCGGGCAGGGCGGGCTGCTGGGCCTGTGCCTCGACCCCGACTTTGCCACCAACCGGCTGGTCTACTGGTCGTTTGCAGAAGCCCGCCCGGGCGGCAACCTCACGGCCATCGGCAAGGGCCGGCTGGCTACCGATGAGCGCACCATTGAAGGTGCCACCGTTATCTACCGGGCCGAGCCCGCTTACGCGGGCACGCTGCACTACGGCGGCCGGGTGGTGTTTGACCGCACCGGCAACCTGGTGGTGAGCACCGGCGAGCGGTCGGACCTGGCCACGCGGCCCCAGGCGCAGGTCGTTTCGTCGGGCCTGGGCAAGGTCATCCGCCTCACCAAAACGGGCCAGCCGGCGCCCGGCAACCCCACCTTTACGCAAGCGGGCGCGCTGCCCGAGTTGTACTCCATCGGCCACCGCAACCCGCAGGGGCTGGCCATCCACCCCACCACGGGCGAGGTGTGGCAAAGCGAGCACGGCCCCCGCGGGGGCGATGAGGTGAACCGCCTGCGGGCGGGGGCCAACTATGGCTGGCCCACCATCACGTACGGCATCGAGTACGGTGGCCAGCCCATCGGGGCGCCCATCCAGCAGAGCCAGGGCCTGGAGCAGCCCGTGTACTACTGGGACCCGGTGGTGTCGCCCAGCGGCATGACGTTTTACGCGGGCAACCGCATTGCCGAGTGGCAAAACAACCTTTTCCTGGCGGCGCTCAGCGGCCAGCACATCGTGCGCCTGGTGCTTGCTGATAACCGGGTGGTAGGCGAGGAAAGGCTGCTGGCCAGCGAAGGCCAGCGCTTCCGCGACATCACCCAGGGGCCGGATGGCGCCTTGTACACCGTCACCGACCAGGGCCGCCTGTACCGCATCGACCGGCCGTAAGCGGCCCGCTGGCAATTTCTTGTTCCCGGCCGGAGTAGTTCATCCTATTGGATGCAAACTGCTCCGGCCGTGTGCGTTTGTATGGTAGTGGCGGCTATCCGGCACCAGGCCCTCTACCAGCGCCAGGGCCGCCTACGACGCGTTTGCCTGCCGCCAGGCTTTTGGTCTTTTGGGCCGGTAGCCGCCGGCCTTTTACTTTGGGGGCGCCTGGCTGGCCACGGCCCATTTATTATGCACCCACTGCGCGCGTACCTCCACCGCTTTGTACCCCAGCTTACGGATGCCGACTGGCAGCCGCTGGCCGAGGCGCTGCGCCCGCGCCACCTGGCGCGCGGGGAGCACTTCGTGCAGGCGGGCGAGTACCTGCCCGTGCTGGCGCTGCTGCTCACGGGCACCTGCCGGCTCTATTACCCCCGCCCCAACGGGGAGGAGCGCACCACGTACTTTTTCTTCGAAAACCACCTGCTCGGGGATTACACCAGCTGCCTGACCGGCCAGCCCAGCCAGTTCAGCATTCAGGCCCTGACCGATACGGAGCTGGTGGTTTTCGACTACGCCCTGCTGCGCCGGCTCTACGAGCAGCGGCCGGTGTACGAGCGCTTCGGCCGCATCCTGGCCGAATACCACCTGATTGGCACCGATGCCCGGATGGTCGAGCTGCTGCTGCTTTCGCCCGAGGAGCGCTACCGGGCGCTGCTGGCCAGCGGCAAAACTAAGATTCTCGAACGCATTCCGCAGCACCTGGTGGCCAATTACCTGGGCATCACGCCCGTTTCGCTGAGCCGAATTCGGGCGCGGGTGGCGCGGGAGCGCTGAAGGGCACCCAGTTTTTCTTATCTTTTGTTATCGTCGGCCAGCCGTGGGAAGCCGGAATTTTGGGTATTCTTTCACCCTTCTTCTCCACTACCCCATGAAATCGCTGCTCCGCCTCGAAGAACTCGCCCAGCTGCTGCTGGCTACCTTTATTTTTGCCCACCTCCCCTACGCGTGGTGGGTGCTGCCCGCTACCTTTTTGCTCCCCGACCTCAGCATGGCCGGCTACGTGGCTGGGCCGCGCGTGGGGGCTTTTTGCTACAACCTCGCCCACCACAAGGCCCTTGCCATCGCGGTGGGCCTCGGCGGCTGGGTACTGGGCCAGCCGCTGCTGCTGCTAGCCGGCACGATATTGCTCTTTCACAGTGCCTTTGACCGCCTGCTGGGCTATGGCCTCAAGTACAATACGGGCTTCAAAGACACGCACCTGAACGAAGTGGCAACAACACCCACTGGCTGGCAACCAGCTGCCTAGCCGGCGCTACACTCCCTTTTTGCACGAAGTTTCTCCAGCCCCGGCGCTAGCGCGGTTTCGCCCAAGGCCAAGCTACCCAACGCGGGCCCCGGCGCCTACGTTAGCTAGGGCATGACCAAAGCTGTTTTTATTGCCACCGCCGAGCCCTACAGCGGCAAGTCGCTCGTTTTGTTGGGATTGGTGAATATGCTGCTCGGGCAGGCGCGCCGGGTAGGTCATTTCAAGCCCATTATCGACCACGACCCGGCGCAGCAGCCCGACCCGCACCTGGCCACCCTCAGCAGCCACTTCAAGCTGCCGCTCGCCCCGGCCGATACCTATGCCTACACGCGGCCCGAGGCGCTGCGCCTGCTCGAAACCGGCGCGCAGGGCGAGCTGATTGATACGGTTATCCGCAAGTTCAAGCACTGCGAGGAAACCTACGATTTTACGGTGGTGGAGGGCAGCGACTTCGTGGGCGCGGGCATCGCCTTCGAGTTCGATGCCAACGTGTCGATTGCCAAAAACCTGGGCGTGCCGGTTATCCTGGTCATCTCGGGCGAGGGCAAGAGCACGGCCCAGGTCATCAGCTCGGTGCTGACCACGCTGCGCAGCTTTGAAACCCGCGAGGTACCGGTGCTGCTGGTGGTGGCCAACCGCATTGCCCCAGCCCAGGTCGAGGACGTGCGCGCGCTGCTGCGCAGCCAGCTACCGGCCGAGGTGCTGCTGGCCGTCATCCCCGACGACCCGCAGCTACTGCACCCCACCATGCGCGAAATCCAGGCTGGGCTGGGCGGCAAGCTGCTCTTCGGCGAAGCCGGCCTGGGCAACCAGGTCGACAACTACGTTATCGGGGCCATGCAGGTACCTAATTTCCTTAACTACCTCAAGGAAAATGTATTGATAGTGACGCCCGGCGACCGGGGCGACATTATCGTGTGCGCCTTGCAGGCCAATTTATCGGCCAGCTACCCGCGGGTGGCGGGCATTGTGCTCACGGCCGGCTCCGAGCCCGACGCGCCCATTGTGCGGTTGCTGGAGGGCCTGCCGAGCGTGGTTCCCATCCTGGCCGTGCCCACTGGCACATTTGAAACCACGACCCGCGTGGGGGCCATCAAGTCGCGCATTACGCCCGACAATCCGAAGAAAATTCAACTGGCCATCAGCACCTTCGAGCGCTACGTGGAAGTGCGGGCGCTGGAGGAAAAGCTGGTCAGCTTCCAGCCCGAGGGCCTCACGCCGCACATGTTTCAGTACCGGTTGCTGCAATGGGCCAAGCGGTCGCGCCGGCACATTGTGCTACCCGAGGGCAACGACGACCGCATCCTGCGGGCCGCCGCGCTGCTGCTGCACCAGGACATCGTGGACCTCACCATCCTCGGCGACCCGGGCGAGGTCGCCGCCTCGGCCAAGCGCCTGGGCCTGAGCCTGCCCGCCGACCACCTGCGCGTTATCGACCCGGTAAAATCGGACTACTACGCCGACTACGTGGAGACGTTTTACGAGCTGCGCAAAGACAAGGGCGTAAACCACGACATGGCCCGCGACCTGCTGCGCGACGTGTCATATTTCGGCTCAATGATGGTGTACAAGGGCCACGCCGACGGCATGGTGTCGGGGGCGGTGCACACCACGCAGCACACCATCCGGCCGGCCTTGCAGTTCATCAAAACCAAGCCCGGCGTGTCGGTGGTGTCGTCGGTGTTTTTCATGTGCCTGCCCGACCGCGTGGCCGTGTTTGGCGACTGCGCTGTGAACCCCAACCCCACCGCCGAGCAACTGGCCGAAATCGCCATTTCCTCAGCCGAGAGCAGCCGGGCCTTCGGTATTGAGCCCCGGGTGGCCATGCTCTCGTATTCGTCGGGCACCTCCGGCGCGGGCGCCGACGTAGAGAAGGTGCGGCTGGCCACCGAACTGGTGCGCCAGAAGCGCCCCGACCTCAAGGTCGATGGCCCCATCCAGTACGATGCCGCCGTGGACCCGCTGGTGGGCCGCCAAAAGCTGCCCGACTCGGAGGTAGCCGGCCAGGCCAGCGTACTCATCTTCCCCGACCTCAACACTGGCAACAACACCTACAAGGCCGTGCAGCGCGAAACCGGCGCCCTGGCCATCGGCCCCGTATTGCAAGGCCTCAACAAGCCGGTGAACGACCTGAGCCGCGGCTGCACTGTGGACGATGTCTTTAATACCGTGGTGATTACCGCCATTCAAAGCCAGCAGAGTTAAGCAAAGCATTCGGCGGCGTGAGCTGCTCAGTCAAGCCGCTGAATGCTACTGTTTACATTCTGACTCTTACCTCCTACCTCCCTACAGTGAACATCTTCGTCATCAATTCCGGCAGCAGTTCCATCAAGTATCAGCTTTTCCGCTGGCCCGCCGAGGCGCCGGTGTGCAGCGGGCTGGTCGAGCGCGTGGGCTCCGAGCAAGCCACCATTACCCACAAGGTATTTGCTAGCCAGGACCCGGCGGCGGAGCCCACCGAGCTACGCCGCACCCTGCCCCTACCCGACCACGAAGCCGGCCTGCTCGAAGTAGTGCGCCTGCTCACGGCCCAGCCAAGCGGCCTCATCCAGGACCCCGCCGAAATCGACGTGGTGGGCCACCGCGTGGTGCACGGCGGCGAAAGCTTTGCCGCCGCCACCCCGATTGATGCGGCGGTAAAGGCCGAAATCAAGCGGCTGTTCGGGCTGGCCCCGCTGCACAACCCGGCCAATTACCTGGGCATCGAGGTGGCCGAGCGGGTGTTTCCGCAGGCGCAGCAGGTGGCAGTATTTGACACAGCTTTTCACCAGACCTTGCCCGAACACGCCTTCCGCTATGCCCTGCCCACGGTGCTTTATACCGAAGAGCGCATTCGGCGCTACGGCTTTCACGGCACCAGCCACCAGTACGTAGCCGCGCAGGCCGTCAGTTATTTACAGCAGCCCGAGGCGCGGCTCATCACCATTCACCTGGGCAATGGGTGCAGCATGGCCGCCGTGCGCGGCGGCCAGTCCTTGGATACCAGTATGGGGTTCAGCCCCTTGGCGGGCCTGGTGATGGGCACCCGCTCCGGCGACCTCGACCCCTCGGTGCTGCTGCATTTGCTGGGGCCACTCGGCTACACGGTGGCGCAGGTCAACACCCTGCTCAATAAGGAAAGTGGGATGCTGGGCCTGGCCGGCAGCAACGACATGCGCGACCTCGGCCGGGCGCTGGCGGCGGGCGATGCCCACGCCCGGCTGGCCTACGACCTCTACGCCTACCGCATCCGGCAGTACATCGGGGCCTACGCGGCCACTCTCAACGGCCTGGATGCCATTATATTCACGGCCGGCGTAGGTGAGAACGACGCGCTGGTGCGCACGCTGGTGTGCCAGGATATGGAGTTTTTTGGCCTGGCGCTCGATGAAGCCCAAAACCAAGTGCGCCAGCCCGGCCTGCGCGACCTTAGCCAGCCAAATTCCCGCGCTAAAATCCTGGTTATCCCTACCAATGAGGAGCTGGAAATAGCCCGACAGTGCGCCGAGCTGCTAGCCCAACTGGGTAACTGAGCGGCCCACACGGCTGTATCGCAAGGTATTTATCGGCGATTGGCAACACTACTTTCGCATAGCTGGGCGGCTGGCGTGTAGCTTCGTTCGCTTTACCTTACCCCGCTTTTTCGATGCCTGCGTTGCACTACTATCCGGCCGACCTGGCGTTGGCCCTGCGACAGCACTGGCCGGCAGAGGCGCCCCCGTTGCCAGCCACCGAGGTGCTTACCGCCTTTATCTCGACGCTCTACCAGGCCAGCCTGCTGGCTGAGGAAGGCCGCCCGGTTGTCTGCCACGTGGTGCTGGCCACCCAGGCCGAGCTGGAAGCCCAAGCGGTGACGCTCACCGATTTTCACTTGCTGCGCTTTGCGGAGCCCCGCGCCTACTCCGAGCAGGAGCTGCGCCGGCTTAGCCCCGCCGTGCAGCAAGCCAGCAGCCTGCTGGCCGTAGCGCCTACCGCGGCGGCCAGCCTGGAGTTGTGGGGGTTGCTGTTCAGCGAACATCAATGGGACCAGCTCGTGGACCAGCCCCGCCTGACCACCGCCCGGCCGCCGCACGCGCTGCTGGTGCAGGTGAGCGGCCCGGGCAGCCTCGTCTTCTACCATGGAGCCCAGCGCGTGCTTACCCTGCAACGGGGCCGCATTGAAGGGCACGGCTTCGTATCCTTTCCCAAGGCCTGGGCGGGGGCGCGCTTTGTTGAAAACCGGCAGCTGGCCGGCGATGCCCTGGCTGGCCCTATCCTCACGCCCGAGCAGCAGGAGCTGCTCATGCGCCTGACGTTGCAGATGCAGCGACGCGCGCTCACGCGCATCCGCGCCAGCGGCCACGGGGCGCTGGTGGTGCTGGTGCCCACCGACCGGGTCGAGGCCCTCACGGCCCCCAGCGGAGCCCTGCGCCCTAAGTACCGGGTGCTGCCCGGCCAGGCGGGCCCCCGGTTTCCGGCCGTGGTGCAGGCCGTGGTACGCCGCCTGGCTGCGCTCGGCGAGGTAAGCTGGGCGCACTATCAGCGGGCCCAGGATGCCGAGCTGCTGGCGCTAACGGCCGAAATCGAGCACTTCGCCGACTACCTGGCGGGCCTGGCGGCGGTGGATGGCGCGGTGGTGCTCACCCAGCAGGTTGCGCTGGTAGGCTTTGGGGTAGAGATACAAGCCACGCAAGTGCCCCTGGAGCGGGTCTACCGGGCGCTCGACCTGGAGGCACAGCAGCTTCAGCCCCTGGCCGTTGACCACGGGGGCACCCGCCACCGCGCGGCCTACCGCCTGTGCCTGGCCGCGCCCGAGTGCCTGACTATCGTCGTTTCGCAGGATGGCACGGTGCAGTTTGTGCACGAGCAGGCGGGGCAGATTATCGTCTGGGACCAGCTTACCTATTAGCCCGGTTGCCGGCTGGGCTGCCGCGCCAACCGGGTGCGCCTCTGCTGCGGGCCGGCAGCAGGCACCTTTACACTACGGGCACAGTGCCCCCATCAATCAAATAGTTGGCACCGGTCAGGTAGGACGCGGCGGGTGAAACCAAGAAGCAAACCAGCGCGGCAACTTCCGCCGGCTCTGCCATTCGGCCCATGGGAATGCCACCCGCTTGCGTCGCCATTCGTTGGAAGGCTTCCTCCGCACTGAGGCCCGCAGTGGCTGCGAAGTCTTGCACGAGGCGCTGCATCAGGGGCGTGTTAGTCGCCCCTGGCGATACGGTCAGCACCCGTATACCCTTAGGGGCCAGCTCGTTCGAAAGGGCTTTGCTGTAGGCATTCAGCCCCGCCTTCGACACGGCATACGCCAGGTTGTGATACCACACGGGCTTCACCCCAGCCACCGACGAAATGTGAATAATCACCCCGCTTTTTTTCTCCAGCATAGCGGGCAACAGCGCCCGGTCGAGCCGAATGGTAGCCAGCAAGTTGAATTGCAGCTCCTGCTCCCAGTCTTGGTCCGTTAGGCTACTAAAGCCCCCGCCGGGCGCCGTTACGCCGCCAATATTGTCGATTAGAATATCCAGGCCGCCGTACGTTTCGTGGATGGCCTGGGCCAGCTGGGCTACCTGCTGCGGCTGGGTGATATCGGCGGCGATGAAATGGTGAGCGGGATTGGCCTCCCCGGCATGCTGCCGGGCGGTGATGATAACCTGAGCGCCGGCTTGACTTAGCTTGTCGGCAATAGCCTTACCAATGCCTTTGGTGCCACCCGTTACCAATGCCGTTTTACCGGCGAGGTCTTGGTACTGCTGCTGGTTACTTTCCATCTGATTCGTCGTGTGCTTGCTAAAATACAGACGCAAAGTTCCGGGCCCTCCCCAGCGGGCGGGTAAATGCAATCAATCCAAAAAGTATACAAAACACGCCATAGCCGACCCTGCAAACCAGCCACCCCAGCGGGCTACGTTGCGCCGGCCGGCTGCACGCCCCTGTCCCTATGCCTTGCGGCGGAGGGACAGGGGCGTGCAGCCGGTGTGCTTCTTAAAGAAGTTTTGGAAGTAGGTCGGATACTCAAAGCCCAGGCAATGGGCAATGCTGGCGACGCTCCAGTCGGTGTGCAGCAGCAGCGCCCTGGCCTCTTCCACGATGCGGCCGGCAATGTGGGCACTCGTGGGCTTGCCCGTCACCTGCTTTACGGCTTTGTTGAGGTGATTGACGTGCACGGCCAGCCGGTCGGCAAATTCCTGCGGCGTTTTGAGGGGCAGCTGCTGCGCCGGCAACTCAATCGGAAACAGGCGTTCCAGCAATTCCAGAAAGCGCGACGTGAGGCGGGTCGCGGCGTTCTGGGGCTGCACAGCCGTATCCGGTGGCTGCAAGTGCAACGCTTCGTGAATGAGCAGCTGCACATACGTGCGAATCAGGTCGCCCTTGAACGGGTAGTCCCCGGCCTGCTCAGTCAGCATCTTTTGAAAGATACCCCTTACGTAGTCTGCTTGCTGGGCCGGGAGTTTGAACAACGAGGGGCTGCCAATGCGAAACAGCGGCGACTGGTGCAGGCTTGCCGACCGGTCGGCGGCTTTCATAAACTCCTCGGTAAACAAGCAAGCGTAGGCGCGCAGCTGGTCCGTGCGCAATTCCAGCGAATACGGAATGTGCGGGTTGGTAAAGAACAGGTACTGCCCGTCCAGCTCCAGGCTTTGGTGCGCGTAGTGAATCAGACACTTGCTCTCCATCAGCAGCACCTTATAATAGTCGCGCCGGCTGAACACCTGCGCCGCCAGCCGGGTCTGTTCCGCCTCTTGCAGCGTAAAGTTTTTCTCGTAGACCCTAAAGCCTTTCAGCTTTAAGTCGGTGGGGAGCGAGAGGCTGGTACTCATGCCGTAAAAGTACAAAAACAAGCTATTCTACAGCCAGTACTTTGCTAAACGCTTCCTGATAAAGCCTATTAAAAATGGGTTTAATCATAGGGTAATGCACGGGTAATATCCCGGTAGTGCGAGCCCAGTAGCTTTGTCTACCAGTATGACCTTCCCGCTTAGTTCTTCTGATAAGGCTTATCTGGCCGCCTTGGCTGCGGGGAATGAGCTGGCCTTCGAGGCGCTTTTCACCCGTTTTCACAGTGGGCTGCTACACTACGCAAAGTCCATCCTGCGCTACCCCACCGATGCCGCGGAGGATGTGGTGGCCGAGGTATTTTGCACCCTATGGGCCAGCCGCACCCAGCTGGCCGTGGCGGGCTCCTTGGCTGCCTACCTCTACACGGCCGTTAAGCACCGCTGCCTCGACAAGCTGCGCGAGCAGCGCCGCACCCCGCTGGACCCCACCGACGAGCTGCCCCACACCCAGCCCGAGGCCGCCCACCAGCAGCCCGACCACCTGCTGGCCTACCAGGAACTCACCGCGCAGCTAACCCACCTCATCGACCAGCTGCCCGAGCGCACGCGCCAGGTATTTCAGCTGCACCGCGACGGCGGCCTCACCTACGAGGAGATGGCGGCGTTGCTGGGCATCTCCATTAATTCGGTTAAAACGCACATGTTCAGGGCGTTGCGCTTTCTCAAGACCACCCTGTACGCCTCCGGTGTGCAGTAGCCGTGTTACGCGGTGGTTACGCATATTACGGTTTGGTTACGAATGATTTAGCGTGTCACGAGGTGGCCGCGCCCCGGCGTCTTAGAGGTAGATGGTTGCTCACTGAAGCGCCACTCGCCGCTTGGAACAAGAAGAAATCTACCTGCTCATTGCCCGCTACCTGGCCCGGCAAACTTCGCCCGACGAGAACGAGTGGCTCGCCACCTGGGTAGCCCAGGCCCCGGCCAACGAGCAGACCTTTGAGCAGCTCAAAACCGTGTGGCAAGCCAGCCAGGCACCCGCCGCCCCGGCCGAAACCACCGCTGCGCTGCACCGCCTTAAGGTCCGGCTGGCCCTCCCCGCGCCAGTGGCTGCGGTGGCCACCGCAGCCAACCCAACCCGCCCCTGGCGGCTGCGGCTGGCGCGGCCGGCCCAGTTGGCAGCGCTTATGCTGCTGCTGGTGAGCGCGCTGGGTGGCACCTATTTCTACGCCCGGCCGGCCCCGGCCGTGGCCTACCGGCAGTACCGCACGCCCGCCGGCCGGCCGCAGCAGTTGCGCCTGGCCGATGGCACCCTCGTGACGCTGGCTCCGCAAAGCCAGCTGCGCTACCCGGCGCAGTTCGACGAGGCCAGCCGGGATGTCTACCTGGAAGGCGAGGCGTTTTTTGAGGTAACCAAAAACCCGCACCGGCCCTTTCGGGTGCACAGCGGGGCGTGGGTGACGCAGGTGCTGGGCACCAAATTCAACGTGAGCGCCGTGCGCGGTGCGGGGCAGCTGGCCGTGTCGCTGGTGGAGGGTAAGGTGCAGGTGCTTGATAGCCAAGGCAGCTACCTGCTCACGCCGGGGCAGCAGCTGCGCACCGACCACGCCACGGGGCGCATCTACCGGCAGGCGTTCAGCCCGGCCAAGGTGCTGGCCTGGCGCAACAATAAGCTGGTGTTTCAGAACGAAAAGCTGGCCGACGTGGCCGGGCAGTTGGAGCGGCGCTACGGCGTGAAGCTGGTTTTTGCCGACCCCGCTACGGCCGAGGTACGCCTCTGGGCCACCTTCGACAACGAGCCCCTGGCGGCGGTGCTGGCGGCCCTGCGCCTGGCCGGCCACCTCAGCTACCGCCAGGAAGGCCAGGTAGTTTACCTCAGCCAGGCCCCCGATTAAGTAAGACGAGAATAGTGTTTTGAGAAGAAGACAGCGGGCGGCAACCCGCTGCCTTCTGCAACGATAGCCGGCAGCCACGAACTGCCGGCGCAGTGGAGAGAGATTTTAACAGTCAACCTATTTTACCTACGCTCCGGCGCAAAAGTATGAGAAAACCGAGATACCCCCACCTGGGGCGGGGCTGGCGAAGTGCGCTCGTGGGCCTGGGGCTGGCGGCGCTGAGCCCGGCCCCCGCCGCCCTGGCCAACGCGTTGCACCTCAGCCAGGAACCCGCCGTGGTGCCCTGCGCCCTCACCGTGCGCCAGCAGCCGCTGGCCGAGGTGCTGGCCAGCATCGAGCAGCAAACCGGCTACCGGTTTCTGTACGTGGACCAGGCCAACCGGCTGGGCCGCCGCATCAGCGTGGAAGCGCCGCACAGCAACCTCCAGGCGGTGTTACAGCTCGTGGCGGCGCAGGCGGGCGTGCAGTTTACGGTGCAGGAAAAACGCATCTTGGTGAAGGCGACGGCCCCCAAGGCGACGGCCGACGTACCAGTAAAGGGCCGCGTGGCAGATGCCAAAGGCGCAGGCTTGCCCGGCGTTTCCATCCGGGTGAAGGACAGCACGCTGGGCACCACCACCACGAATGACGGCAGCTACCAGCTGAGCGTACCCAACGGCAGCACGCTGATTTTTAGCTTTATCGGCTACGTGGCGGAGCAGCTGACGGTGGGCGAAAAAACCACTTACGACGTGGTGCTGCGCGAAGACGTCACCAGCCTCGACGAGGTAGTGGTGACCTCGCTGGGCATTCCGCGGGAGGAGCGCGAACTAGGTTTTGCCAACGCCAAAATCTCCAACGAGCAGCTCACCGAAGCCAAATCCAACAACTGGACCGACGCACTGTCGGGTAAGGTGGCGGGGCTGAATTTGATTCGCTCGGGCGGCGGGCCGGCGGGCTCCAACCGCATTATTCTGCGGGGCGAAAGCTCGCTGGCCGGCGACAACGACGCCCTCATCGTGGTGGATGGCGTGGTGCTGGGCGGCAGCAGCCGCGCCACCGGCAACGGCAGCTCAGCCTATTTGCAGAGCGAGTCGCCGGTCGATTTCGGCACCAGCCTCAACGACATCAACCCCGAGGACATCGAGTCGGTGACGGTGCTGAAGGGGCCCGGCGCCACGGCCCTCTACGGCGCGCGCGGCGGCAACGGCGCGGTCATCATTACCACCAAATCGGGCAAGGCGCGGCCCAAGGGAATCGGCGTGACCTTCAACTCCAATTCGGCCTTTGAGTCGATTTCGCGCTGGCCCGATTATCAGTATGAGTACGGCCAGGGGTCGGCGGGCGAGAACTACTACTCCTACGGCAACACGGCCGACGGCCCCAGCACCCGCAGCACCAGCTCGGCCTGGGGGCCAAAGTTTAACGGGCAGTCGTTTTTTCAATACGACCCGGCTACCAACGCGGCGGGCACCGAGCGCACACCCTGGGTAGCGCAGCCCAACAACCGCAAGGATTTCTTCCAAACCGGCAAGACGTTTACCAACACCGTGTCTATCGACGGGGCGACGGACCGCACGTCCGTGCGCCTGTCGCTCACCAACTTACAGAACACCTGGATTATCCCGAACACGGGCTACGACCGCAATACGGTGGCCTTGTCGGCCAGCCAGAAGGTAACCGACAAGCTCCAGGTGTCGGCCAAGGTGAACTACACCAACCGGGCCAGCGACAACCTACCCTCGACCGGCTACAACAACCAGACAATTATGTACTGGTCCATTTTGCAGGTGCCCAACGGCAACCTCGACTGGCTACGCGACTACTGGGCGCCCGGCGCGGTGGGCGTGACGCAGCGCTACCCCTTCAGCAGCCTCGTGGACAACCCCTATCTCATTGCCAATGAGATGCTAAATAAGTCGAACCGCAACTCGCTCACTGGCAACGTGCAGGTCAACTACAAGTTCAGCAAGGACTGGAACCTGATGCTGCGCTCGGCCCTCGACTACTCGTACGAGGCGCGCTCGCAGCAGCGCCCCAAGGATACCGAGCGCTACAAGGACGGCATGTTTCGCACGCAGAGCATTTTCTCGCAGGAGGTAAACCACGATTTCCTGCTGCAATACAGCCACACTTTTGGGAAGTTTGACGTGAGCGCGTCGGCGGGTGGCAGCAGCCTGCGCAACCGCTACGACAAGAACGAGCTGCGCGCCGAGCGCCTCCTGTACCCGCAGGTGTTCACCTTCGCCAACAGCCGCGACTTGCCCATCGCGCTGCCCTACCGCGCTGATTTTGCGGTCAATAGCTTTTACGGACTAGCCACGGTAGCCTACCGTAAGTTCCTCTACCTCGACCTGACGGGCCGCCAGGACTGGACCAGCACCCTGGCCACAGCCAACTCGGTGCAGGCGTCGCGGGTGCCGTTTTACCCCTCGGCTAGCCTCAGCACCATCGTTTCGGACCTCGTGCCGCTGCCCGAAGTGGTGTCCTTTGCCAAGCTGCGTGCCTCGTGGGCACGGGTGGGCAGCGGCGGCACCACGCCTTACCTCACCGCCTACACCTACGCAGTGGCCACGGGCTTCCCCTCGGGCCTCTCCAATCCCGCTTCCATTGCCAACGCGGGCCTGAAGCCGCGCAGCACCGAGAGCATCGAGCTGGGCGCCGACCTGCGCTTTTTGCGCAACCGCATCGGGCTGGATGTGACGGTGTACCGCAACAACACGTCGAACCAGATTCTGAGCGCGCCCATCGACCGGTCGGCGGGCTATAACGAGGTGGTTATCAACGCCGGCCTCGTACGCAACCAGGGCCTGGAAATTCAAGCCAATGGCACTGTGCTGGCTAACCCCCAGGGCCTGGGCTGGCGCGTGTACGGCACCTTCACCGCCAACCGCAACAAGGTGGTGGAGCTGGCCGACAGCCTGCTCACCTACCAGTTGCAGCGCGGCCCCGGCGGCCGGGGCACGGTGGAGGCCCGGCCCGGCGGCAGCATGGGTGCCATCTACGGCCGCGGCTACGAGCGCGCCCCCGACGGCCAGATTATCTACGAAAACGGCTACCCCGTGCTGGGCGATGCCAGCAAGTACCTCGGCAGCGCCCTGCCGCAGTGGAAGGCCAGCGCGGGTACCGAATTCAGCTACAAGTCACTGCGCCTGAGCGTATTGTTCGACGGGCAGTTTGGGGCTAAGGCCTATTCGCTCACCAATGCCTCGCTGGCTGAGGGCGGCAAAACCACTGCCACGCTGCCCGGCCGCTACAACGGCATCATCGGCCAGGGCGTGGTGCGCAACAGCGACGGCACCTTCCGGCCCAACGACGTGGTGGCCGACAACATCGTCAACTACTACACCATCCACTACGGCCGCGACAACGTGGAAGCCAACCTCTTCCGCACCGACTTCATCAAGCTGCGCGAGATGCGCCTCGACTACGCCCTGCCCGCCCCGCTGCTCAGCAAGCTCCACCTCACGCAGGCCTCGGTGGGCGTGTACGGCCGCGACTTGCTCATTATCAGTAACTGGCCCGCCTTCGACCCCGAGTTCGGCACCCTCAACAACGGCTCCATTGACCTGGGCTTCGAGCTGGGGCAGTTCCCGAGCACCCGCACCGTGGGCCTGAACCTGACTGTGGGCATCTAACGCTTTTCCCTTATCCCCGTGAAAAAACTACTCGCCTACGCATTCCTCGCCGCCGCTAGCATTACCACCTTCTCGGCCTGCACCAAAGGGTTTGAGGAACTAAATATCAACCCCAACCAAAACCCCAACGTGGTGCCGGAAGCGCTGCTGGCCCCCGCCCTCACCGACCTGGTGAAGCGCAACATGGACCGTGCCTTCCGCATCACCAACGAGCTGATGCAGGTGCACGTGTCGCGGGTCGATAACGACGAGTTTCACCGCTACGTCATCCGCTCGGCGGAGGCCGACTACATGTGGAACGCCTGGTACACCCAGCTCACCGATTTCCGCGACATGTACACCAGCGCCAGCGCGGTCAAGAGCAGCGCGTTCATGAGCATTGCGCGCATCTGCGAAGTCTGGACGTTTTCGCTGCTGACTGACACCTTCGGCGATGTACCTTATGCAGAGGCCATCCAGGGCCGGGGCGGGGTACTCTTGCCCAAGTTCGACCGGCAGGAAGACATCTACCGCGACCTCTTCACCAAGCTCGAAGAAGCCAACACGCTGCTCAAGGCCAGCGTCAACCTTCCCGCCGACCAGGCCCAGCTCGACCCGCTGTACAAGGGCGATATTGCGAAGTGGCGCAAGTTTGGCAACTCGCTCTACCTGCGCCTGTTGCTGCGCGTGTCCAACCGCACCGACGCCATCGCCAACGGCCTCAGCCCGCAGGCCAAGCTGCGCGATATGGTGAACACCAATCCTGGCGACTACCCGCTCATCGCCGATAACGCGGAGTCGGCCATCCTGCGCTGGTCGGGCACGGCGCCTTATCAGTCGCCGTTCCAGACCTACCGCACGGCCGATTTTACGTCGTTCAGCTCAATGAGCGAGTTTTTCATCAACAACCTGCGGGAGTGGAACGACCCGCGCCTGGCTAAGTGGGCCACCATCTCCAACGGCACTTACGAGGGCATTCCCAGCGGCTACCTGCCCGCCCAGATTCCGGCCGCCAAATCGACCTACCCCACGGCCCTCATGACCGAGCCGCTGCTGGGCAACATCCTCAATTACCCCGAGGTGCAGCTCAATCTGGCCGAAGCCGCCCTGCGCGGCTGGATAACCGGCGACGCCAAAGCCTACTACGAAACCGGCGCGACCAGCGGCATCACGCTCTGGGGCCTGCCCGTGCCCAGCGGCTTCCTGGCCAATACCGATGTGAAGTGGGACCCCGCTACCCCCGAGGCCAAGCGCCTCGACCAGATACACTTGCAGAAATACTACGCGCTGTTTTTCACCGACTTTCAGCAGTGGTTTGAATACCGCCGCACCGGCCACCCGGTGCTGCCGCTGGGCCCCGGCCTGCGCAACAACCGCCAGATGCCCGCCCGCATCAACTACCCGGTCTACGTGCAGAGCCTCAACCAGGTAAACTACCAGGCCGCCGTAGCCGACCAGGGCCCCGACGACATCAACACCAAGGTGTGGTGGCAGCAGTAAGCCGGCCCGTTCCTTCCCATAATCGCAAGCAGATGAAACATAAGCTAATAGCCGGGCTTTGCTGGGTAGCCACGGCCCTGGCCGCCACCAGTTGCCTGGAAAAAGACCCCGACTACGCGGCCGGCGCGCCCAGCCCCCTCATTGCGCTCGAAGACGTGCGCCGCCTCTACCAGGGCACCCGCGTGGTGCTGGAAGCGGGGCAGCTCTCGGGCGCGCACCAAGTAGCTGGCCTCGTAGTGTCGGATGCCGCTGGCGGCAACGTGCCCGGCGGCCCCGCCACCCTCGTGGTGCAAAGCAAGCGGCGCGGCACGGTGCGCGGCATCCTCATCCCGCTAAGCGGCCCCAGCACGCCGGCCTTCGCCGTGGGCGACTCGGTGGTGGTCGATATCGACGGGGCCACCCTGGCCCGCACCGCAGGCGCGCTACGCCTGGAAGGCATCGCGCCCGACCGCGTGCGGAAAGTCAGCAGCAACAACGCCGTGACCACCCGCGACATCAACGTGAACACGCTGCTCACTGATTTTGAGGCGTATGAGAGCACGTTGGTGCGCATCACGGGCGGCAGTCTTACGCCGCTGCCCGTATCAGGCGACACCTACGCCGGCAATAAAACCCTGGCCGACGGCGCGGGCAACCACCTCACGCTGCACACCGAGGCCACGGCCGCTTTCGCCGCCCGGCGCCTGCCGGCCAGCGCCACCTTTGTGGGCATTGCGGTGGGCGCGCTCGATGCCAGCCAGGCCCTGGCGCCGCAGCTCTGGCTGCGCACCGCCGCCGATGCGCTCGACCCCAGCGGCCCTATTTACCCCAAGTTTCCGGAGAGCTTTGAGGGCGTGCCGCAGGCCACCAAGGGCAGCTACAACCTGAACACCGCCGCCGTGCCCGACAATACGGTGACCTTCGGCACCGGCCCCTGGAAGCTGTACCAGAGCATTTTGGGCAATACCTCGGGACGCGACCGCTACACCGGCACTCAGGGCATTCGGCTGCAACAAGCCCTCACCGAGTCAGCCACGGTCGAGATGAAATTTGACCTGCCCAACGGCGCCACCAAGGTCACGCTGCTCTACGGTGCCTACTATACCGACGCCGCCAGCTCGTGGCAGCTGGAGTATTCGCAGGACCAGGGCACCACTTGGCAGCAGACCGGCCCCACCGTCACGGACGCCGGCAACTTCCAGCGCACCATCACTTTCCTGCTGACTATCAGCGGCCCGGTACGCTTCCGCATCAACAAGCTGGGCCTCGGGGCCAATACGCCCGCTACCCCCAACGGCCGCCTGGGGCTGGATGACATCGCCATTTACGAGAATTAACCAGTAGCGCGGACTTTCAGTCCGCGAGTAGATGGCACGCACAACCAAGACCGGGTGCGCCAACCAACGCCAACTATTCGCGGCACCTCACTCGCGGACTGAAAGTCCGCGCTACCCTTCCCTTCCGCTATGTTTCGCCGCAAATTTCTTCAAAGCCTGGGCCTCGTGAGCGCGGGCCTGAGCCTACCGCTGGCCCCCGCCGCCCTCGCTGCCGGCCCCGAGCAAACCCCGCCAACAGGCCAAAAACTCCGCTTGGGCCCCGTCACCATCAAGGGCAAGGTGCACCAGGGCAGCACCGGCCTCGCCGGCGTAGCCGTGACCGATGGCTACAACATCGTGCTTACCGACAAGGCCGGCAAATACACGCTGGAAAGCAATGCCACGGCCGAGTTTGTATACATCTCGGTGCCGTGCGGCTACGCGTTTCCGCACGAGAAGGGTATCGCTCAATTCTACCAGCCCATCAAGCCGGGCACTGCTAAGCTCACCGCTGATTTTGCCTTGCAGAAGTTGGCCGGCGACGATACCAAGCACACCTTCATGGTGTGGGCCGACCCGCAGATGATTAATAAAAAAGACTGCCACGAGCTGCTAACTTCCTCGGCGCCCGACTTACAGAAGCTGGCCGCGCAATACGACGCCAACACCTTCGCCATCGGCTGCGGCGACCTGGTGTGGGACAAGTTTGAGCTGTTTGAGGACTACAAGAAAGCGGTGGAAATCAGCGCCATTCCCTTCTTCCAGGTGGCCGGCAACCACGACATGGACCTGACGGCCCGCACCGATGAGGGCTCGTCGGCCACGTTCAAAAGCCATTTTGGGCCGACGTATTATTCCTTCAACCGGGGCGAAATTCACTACGTGGTGCTCGATAACGTCTTCTTCATCGGGCCGCCCAAAAAGTACATCGGCTACCTCACCGAGAAGCAGTTGCAGTGGCTGGAGCAGGACCTGAGCCACGTAAAGCCGGGCACGACGGTGGTGGTGGCGCTGCACATTCCGGTGAACAGCGGCGACCAGCGGCGCAACAACCTCAAGGAGGAGTCGCTGGGCGGCGTGGTGTCGAACCGGGCCGAGCTGTACCGCATTCTGAAGCCCTACACGGTACACATCATGTCGGGCCACACCCACATTTGCGAAAAGACCTTCCACGAAAACACCATCGAGCACACGCACGGCGCGGTGTGCGGCGCCTGGTGGACCGGCCCCATCTGCACCGACGGCGCGCCCAGCGGCTACGGCGTGTACGAGGTGAGCGGCCCGGAGATAAAGTGGTTTTACAAATCAGTCGGCCACGACCGTCAGCACCAGTTCCGCATCTACCCCAAGGGCAGCGCCGCCAAGCACCCCGACGACATCGTGGCCAACGTCTGGAACTGGGACCCGCAGTGGAAAGTGGCCTGGTTTGAAAACGGCGTGCGCCAGGGCGACATGCGCCAGCAAACCGGCCTCGACCCGCTGGCCGTGAAGCTGCAAGCCGGCGACAAGCTCCCCGCCAAGCACAAATGGGTAGACCCCACCCTGACCGACCACCTGTTTTTTGCCAAGCCCTCGGCTAGCGCCAAGGAAATCCGTATTGAGGTAACCGACCGCTTCGGGCAAGTATACAGCGACACGCTCACCGTTTCGTAATGGCTAAGCAGCTCTTTATCTGCGCCTTTTTGTGGCTGGGCTGCGGCAGTGCCGTAGCTCAGCCACACCGGCCTTTTGATTTACAGGCCCACCGGGGTGGCCGGGGCCTGCGGCCCGAAAACACCATCCCCGCCATGCGGCACGCACTGGCGCTAGGCGTGACGACGCTGGAAATGGACGTCGCCATCAGCCAGGACAAGCAGGTACTGCTCTCGCACGACCCATTTATGAACGCCGATTTTGCATATCGGCCCGATGGGCAGCCGATTGCCAAAGCCGAGGAAAAAAGCTTGAAGCTCTACGAAATGCCCTACGCCGAAGTCAGGCGCTACGACGTGGGTAGCCACGGCAACCCCAAGTTTCCGCAGCAGCAGCCAGTGCTGACTTACAAGCCGCTGCTGGCCGAGGTCATCGACTCGGCGGAGGCTTACGCGCGCAGCCACCACCGACCGGCCCCGTTCTATAATATTGAAACCAAAACTTCGCCAGCCGGTGATGGGATTTACCACCCCGGCCCGGAGGATTTTGTGCGGCTCCTGCTGGCCGTGGTGGCGGCCAAGGGCATTCAGAAACGGGTCATTATCCAGTCGTTTGACCCGCGCACACTCGAAATCGCGCACCGCACGCAGCCCCGGCTGCGCACGGCGCTGCTGGTCGAAAATACCGATGGCCTGGAGCAGAACCTGCTGCGGCTCAGCTTCAAACCCACCATTTACAGCCCGCAGTATAAGCTGGTAAACAAAGAGTTAGTGCAGGCTTGCCACGAGCGCAATATGCTGGTTATTCCCTGGACGGTGAACAAGCCCGATGAGGCTGCACGGCTGATTCAGCAGCAAGTTGACGGCTTCATTACGGATTATCCCAACCTAGTCGGGAGTGGTAAGTAGCTTTCCATACAGGTGGTAGCCAGGAACAGTGGCCAGGCGCTTACTTTGCTGCCGCTGCTCCGGCGGCCACTCTGTAGCGTTGGAGCCATCCCATTTCTTTTCCACTGTCACTTTCCCATGACCACGCCCACTCCTGCCGACGTTTTCGTGCATCACGTGCTGTTTTATACGCCCGCCTCGGCCAGCGACGCCGACCGGGCCAAGCTGCTGGAAGGGCTGCAACTGCTGCGCGGTATTCCGGCCATTCAATTTGCCCACATCGGCACGCCGGCCGCCACCGACCGCGCCGTTATTGACCGGGCGTATACCTATTCGTGGCTGTGCGTTTTCGAGAGCGCCGCCGCCGAGCTTAACTACCAGGAGCACCCAATTCACGACGAGTTTCGGCAGCAGTATGCGCGCTACTGGGAGAAGGTCGTTATCTACGACGCCGTGGGGCCAATGGCCTGAGGCCTAGCCGCGTGAGAACAATTAAATTTCATAAAGCCGAGTGCGGCGTCGAGATACTGCTGCAAGTAGGGCTAGGCCACCTGCTGCCCGCCAGCTACCTGGACCTGGAGGTGTACAATGCGGATTTCTTTGAAATTCTGCTCTTTAAGAAGGGCAAAGGGCACGTGGTGCTAAACCAGCAAACCATCCCCATCGCAGATAATACCATTGTCTTTATCTCCCCTTTCCAAAAAAGGCAGTGGCAGCTAGACCCTGGCCACCTGGAGTTTACCTATCTCATCTTTCAGGAGGATTTCCTTACTGATTTCTTCGCCGACAAGCTCTTTGCGTATCGGCTGCTTTTCTTTTATCAGCTGGATTATCCGCTGTGCCTGCCGGTGCCTGAAGAGCAGCTCGCCAAATATTGTGGCCTGCTGACCGAAATCAACGCCGAGCTTCGGCAGATGCGGTCCGACAGTGAGCACATTATCCGCTCCCTGCTCTACTACCTGCTGCTCGGGCTCAACCGCAGCTACGCCGACCAGAACCAACTACCCCTGGCCAAGCCGGAGAACCACCACGCCTACCACTTCAAGCAGCTGCTGGAGCGGCACATCACCGACAAGCAGCGGGTAAGCGAATACGCAGCCCTGCTCGGCATTAGTCGCATTACGCTCAATAAGGCAGTGCAGACCCAGTTTCACGTAACGGCGACGCACTTGCTGAAGCAGCGGCTCTTGTTTGAAATCAAGAATGCGCTGCTGCATTCCGAACGGCCGGTAACCGAAATTGCCCAGGAGTTGCACTTCTCGGAGCCCAATCACCTCATGCGCTTCTTCAAGACCCAAACGGGGCAGACGACCACGGAATTTGTGGCCGCTTATCAAAATGGTAGCTCCCGCTAGCCCTTTGGTAGGCGGCTGAAACAGGGCTAGCCGGACCTTTGCACCGCGTTTACCACTCTCCCACCGGGCAGAGAACGAACAGGTAAACCGCTCGCAAATCCTAAGTCAACCGTCATGAAACGAGTCCTGCTAGCCGCCGCGCTTTCCCTCTCCGCTACCCTCGCCTTCGCCCAGCAAAAGCCCGCCACCAAGCCCAGCATCCGCCTGATTCGCAACGCTACGCTAGTGGTAGAATATGCCGGTCAGAAAATCCTGGTGGACCCCATGCTTTCCACAAAGGGCACAATTGAATCGTGGGGCGGCGTGGCGCGCAACCCCACAGTAGAGCTGAAAATGCCGGTCGCCGAAATTATCCAGGACCTGGACCTGGTGGTGGTCACGCACACCCACGCCGACCATTTTGACGAGGCCGCCAGCAAGGCGCTGAATAAGTCTGTCGAATTGATTAATCAGCCAGCCGACCAGGAATTCTTCCAGAAGCAAGGCTTCACCAATGCCCAAACCCTGGCTGATGGCCGGGAGTGGCACGGCATCCAGATTCATCGCCTCGAAGCCGAGCACGGCAGCGGCGAGGTCCTGAAGATGATGGGCAAAACCTCGGGCTTCGTGTTACAGGCCAAGAACCAACCCACCATCTACATCGTCGGCGACGCCATCTGGACGGATAAGATTAAGCAGAACATCGCCCGGTACAAGCCGGATTACATCGTCGTCAACTCGGGTGGGGCGCGCATTGCCGGCTTTGAAAACACGCCCATCATCATGGATGAGGAGCAAACGCTGGCCTTGCTGGAAGCCAGCGGCAAAGCAAGAGTCATCGCCGTGCACATGGATGCGCTGGACCACTGCCGCACGTCGCGCGCCTCGCTGCGCCAAAAATCTAACGCCCAGCATATCAGCGCCAAAAAGCTACTCATTCCGCAGGACGGCGAAACGGTAGGGCTGTAAGCTGGCTAGCCAGCCGCTTCCTTTAGCACACGAAAAGGCCAGCCGCAGTAAGGAAAATCCTTGCTACGGCTGGCCTTTTTGTTTTACAAATCCTTATTGCGCCGAGGGCGGCGGGGTTTTGGTGCCCCAGGCTTTGTTAGGCTGCGGGCCCATGGTGAACACCAGGCGGCCGCCCTGCATAAGCTCGTCGCGGTAGAGCCAGCAGTTGGCCAGCGGCTTGCCATTGAGCACGGCCGACTGCACGTACACGTTGTCCTGGGCGGTGTTTTTGGCCTCGATTATCAGTTGCTTTTTGTTGCCCAGCTGGATAGTGGACTTGCTGAACAGCGGGCTACCCAGCTCGATGATGGGCCGGGCATCGGTGAAGCCCTTCACGTCGAACAAGCCCAGCGCGGTGATGACGTACCACGAGCCCAGCTGGCCCTGGTCCTCGTCCTGGCCGTAGCCGTAGCCGTGGATGGGCTCGGTACCGTAAAATTCGTCGCAAATCTGGCGGGTCCACTTCTGCGTGAGCCAGGGCTGGCCCGAGAAATTAAACAGCCAGCTGATGTGCAGGCACGGCTGGTTGCCGTGGTTGTAGATGGCATTGACCCCGGCGAAGGCGTCGATTTCCTTGCCGCCGCCAAAGCCCGTTTTGGCCGAGGCGGTGAAGATGCTGTCGAGGCGGTTGTTAAACTTGTCGCGGCCCAGCGCGGCCACGAGGCCAGCCGGATTTTGCGGCACGTAGAACGTGTACTGCATCGCGTTGCCCTCCTGGAAGCCGCGCCACGGCTCAAAGGGCTTGAAATTGCCCACGAACGTGCCGTCGGCCAGCTTGGGCTGCATGAGCTTGTTCTGGGGGTTCAGAATCTTCTGCCAGCCGTTGGAGAGCTTGATAAGCTGCTCGTAGTCGGCTTTTTTGCCCAGGGATTTCGCCATTTGGGCGGCGGCGAAGGCGCTGTAGCTGTACTCCAGGGTGTGCGAATTGGCGAAGTAGGAGCCCGTGGAATCGGTTTTATACCACTCGCCCTGGTACTGCTTGTATTCGTCTTTGAAAGGCACGTAGCCGTACTGCGTGAAGGCTTTCACATCCATCTTGCCCGAGCCGAAGGCGCGGTTGCGGTAGTTCAATTCGTTGGCGCGCACGGCCTGGTAGGCCAGATTCACGTCGTAGTTGCGGATGCCCACCTGGTAGGCCCCGGCCACGGCCAGCCCCACGAAATTGGTGCCCACGCCCGACACGTACTCGCTATTGGCCAGGCCGTCGCCAAACCAGCCTTTGTCGCGGTACACTTGCAGCTCGGTGTTCACGTAGTTGCCGTACCACTCGGGGTACGCGAGCGCCCAGAGCTGCGTGAGGTTCCAGTAGCCGCCCCAAATGGCGTCGGTGTTGATGAATTCGGGCTTGGGGCCGGGGCCGCTGGCTACCAGCTGGCCCGCCTGGCCGCCGTGCTTGGGATACGCGCCGTTGACGTCGCTGGCAATACCACGCCCCAGCAGCGCGTGGAAGAGGCCGGTGTAGAACTTGGTCTTATTCTGCTCATCGGGGCCTTCGACCGTGATTTTGCCCAACTCGCGCTGCCAGGTGGCCTGGGCAGCGGCACGGGCCTGGTCGAAGGTGAGGCTGCGGGCCTCGGCCAGCAGGTTGGCCCTGGCATTGGCAATGGAGGTGTAGGAGAGGCCGACTTTCAGCTCGATTTTCTCCTGCGCGGTGGTCTGGTAATCGAGGTACAAGCCCGCGCCTTTGCCAGTGGCTGATTTCGTATTGGGTTGGTTGCCAGCGGCCGTGAAGGCGCCCACGCTGGCCGGGGCCTTGCTGATTTCGCCGTAGAAGTACATGTTTACCTTGCCGCTGGGGTCGTAGGTTTTCACGTACTTGGGGTAGGTGCTCACGAAGCCCTCGACGTGCGTGGCGTCCACCATGCGGATGCTGGCGTCGGTGACGTCGCTGCTTTCGCCCTGCTTGTTGCCGATGTCGAGGATGAGGTGGGCGTGGTCGTTTTTGGGGAAGGTGTAGCGGTGAAAGCCCACGCGCTTGGTGGCCGTCAGCTCGGCCGTGATGTTGTAGTCGTCGAGCAGCACGCGGTAGTAGCCGGGCTCGGCCACCTGGTTTTTGCGGTCGAAGTGCGAGCGATAGCCGCTGGCCGGCTTGTCGAGGTCGCCGGGCTGCGTGCGCAGCTCGCCGGTGGTGGGCATGAAGCTCACGCCGCCCACCTGCCACTCGTGAAAGTGCACGAAGCCTTCGATGGAGTTCTGGCGGGTGTCGTAG
>Ga0265798_10000928_pt1 | contig 46945 bp, 44 predicted proteins | sample P3T30metagenome_FD_192430 | JGI IMG/M metagenome (GOLD analysis project Ga0265798, IMG submission 192430) | Plant litter microbial communities from East Loma Ridge, Irvine, California - P3 T30 | ecosystem: Environmental > Terrestrial > Plant litter > Unclassified | place: USA: California...
CCGATCTTAGTATCGCCACTGCCGGGCTAGGGGCCCTACTGGTTGATGATGATACCGGGCTTCGAGCCAGTTTTGGATGGAGTAGGGCCTCAACAGACGCGGCTGTGCATCAACAAAGACCCTACTAGGGACCCGCGCTGCGCGTCATCTGAGTTGAGATCTGCGGATCACGCATATAGCAACGGGTAGCCGACAACCTCATGATCAGCCTCCCCTCGCCTTTGGAGCCTTTGAGGATCGCAGGTATGTTGTATCTTTTCTTTTGTTCTAACTTCTTTAGGCCATCAGCTGCTTGGTTCTTCGACCAGGCACTGGAGGCTTCAAGTTCAGCATTTCATCAGTAGTCAGTCGGTAATTTGACGTGCCGTGTGTTTCTGAGCGTGCGAAGCCATCTTGCCTGGCGTGAAGTGAGGTCGAATTTGGGTTCCGGCTTGGCTCGATGGTCCACTTCACAGTTCACCTTCCATCCCTCCACCACCTTGTACTCAACTTCAACATCACAGATGCATGCCGGCCTGTACACCACCGAGGTCTACCGGCTTATACACGCCTTATCTTGACCCGTCGCGATGCTTGTCTACTTGAAACACAGCACACTGCACCACGCCATCAGTCGCCACAACGGCCAAAAAAGGCAAAGATACATATCAAGCCGCGTGAGGTCATGGGACAAAAAACACAGTCAATCAGCACGCACTGCACGCCTTCAAAGCGCAGAGACAGTCTTGCAGGATCCAAATCAAGCTGCCTGGTACAGTGTTACACAACAAGCCACTATGTTGCTTTGTAGACTTTGTCAAGGCTGAGAACTACTGTAAGAGTGAGATGGTTTGCTACTTTCGTGATTGATTTCCCTTACTCTGCTTTATCGCAAGGAGATATATAAGACGAAGAACACTTTTCGTGGCAAGTTCTCAACAACGCAACACAGATCTCCATCACCAAGCAACCATGTCCTACCAATCCCCCTTCAGCAGGGCCAAAGCGACACCCCTCCCTGACTCGCCGGCTGGAGACAAGCCTAGCGACGACGACGACAACATCAGCAACAACACTCCCAGTGCGAAACTCACCCAGCACTCTCCCACGGACTTCACCGAAACCACCAAGGACGCCAGCGCCAGAGCCCACCTCTGCGTCCGCTTCAAGAACGTCGCCAATCTCTACTTGGAATCGGCCACACTCAACCAGCGTAGCGCAGGAGACCACCCAAGCGAGGAATTCCGCGAAAGCGCCAAGGGACAGAAACACCAGTGGTACAAAGACATCTTGGAAGACGAGGGTGCTACCGGCTTGAACGAAGTCGTCAAGATTGCTTTTCTTCGTGAGGCCGAGGCCGAGCTGCAGAGACTTAGTGGCTTGGGCGAGGCTCGGGCCACGATCGAAGCTAGAGAGGCGTGGGAGCATGTTGTGGCTCTGGTGTATGAGTGCAGGGCTCTGAGGCAGCAGGTTGACCTTGCGATGGGTCAGTTCAAGTGAGGTGATGGTGTTGTGCTGACGGGAGAGTCGGATCGGTTCGGGGGATTTTGCAACATGTCTGCGAACCTGGAGAAAGATGAGTTAAAACCAGCAAGACACTGCTTGACCAAATTGGATGTATGATAGAGTGGAAGTATTCGGCTTTCAAGATTAACGACCAGTATGTTCCAGAAAAATGTCCCCGAGAAGCGAAGGGTATCCAAAGATTGCGCTCTACCAACTATATTCCTGTACACTGATTTACATTTCCTCGTGCCTGCTACTGTTACATCGCAGTCGTTCAGTATGTCCAACCCGATCGAGCTCTACTCCCCTCTACTCAGCCAACGCAGCCCACAAGCCAAGCACGCCGGCAACGAGTGGCCCGGCGATCCTAACAGTATTCCGTGCGTTCCACTGCTTGAGCATCTTTTGCACCTTGGCCTTCTCGTACTCCTCCGCGCTGAACGGCGAGTCATCAAACGGCTCGAACTCTTCCGCGGGCGTCATAGCAGGCCTCTCAACCGCACTCTGGCCGGGAACACTCAGAAGACCGTTCTGGGGCTTATGCGTGAGCGACGGTTGGGAGTCTGCGTGGTGCGGCGGCGCATCGGCGAGTTGGACGAGCTTCAACGTCGCTTGCTCCATGAGCACCAGGGTGTATGGAATGACGCTGAACATGGCTGCGGCGGCGCCGGCGTAGAGCTTCCAGGTTGAGGGTGAGCGGGCATTCTGGTTGGAGTGGTAGGCGAGGAAGCCAAAGGCGAGAGTCGAGAGGATCTCGGCGGGCGGGAGAGTTTTTTTGCCTGCTCTGTAGGCTAGAGCGAATTGCTGTGCGGCGGTTTGGGCGGCGGAAGAGTCATCGGCGCTGCCGCTGTGTAGGATGATGGGGACTACGGATGTTGAGTTTGTGAGGAGGCTCCCGGTGGTGATGAAGGAGGCGGCGATTGCGATGCCTTTGGTCGCGGCTATTAGCTGCGAGGATGGTTGGGTTGTGGCCATGGTGGCTTGTGTGTATCTATGCGTGAAGAGTGTAAGGTATAATCAATGATAATGTAGCTTGCAGACTAAATGCGAGCATGAAGAGAGGAGTAAAGTACACATGCATCTCGTACCTGAATCCTAAGAGCTACATGTACCCATCTACATACGTCACTGACGCGAATTGTGGGTACGTGCTGTTTGGACAGGAGTCGAGCGAGCACGATGCTCCATCTCACTCCGCATACACAAATCCATGTGTTGCCTTCAAGTGAAGAGATTCCAGTGGCAGCAACTGAGAAAGACCACTTCCGGATCATTCGCCCAGATATGCCTCGCTGCTGCATCGAATCCTCCGTCAATATTGGTTGTGCAAGGCCGACTCCGCGATCTCGGCTACGACCTGTCTGCCACCCACTTGGCTGCTGAGAGTTTATTCTCCTTACCTTCCGCATCCAGCAACTCATTCGGATCACTACATCCGATGCGGTCAGAGGAACCATGGAACGATCAGCCATGTGCTGTTTTCACCTGACTAAGCCGAAGTGTGTTGGAAGAACGCCTGATGCGCTTCAACAGTGAAGACACTAATTCCAGGCTGTGCCCTTTGCTACTGGTATTACTGTAAGACACCATATATCTCAGGCATCTAGGTGTTCATGCCAGGGATCATGGATATAGCATGGGTGGCAGTGCTACTCTACTGCACGTACGCAACTATGGCATAATATGCACGACCAGGACCTGCAAAATCCTCTACGCTGGCCAGGCGTACGTGCAATGGAATGGTCCTCGGTTCACAGGCATTGTACTGCCTAGATGTCAACAACAAAGGTCAGGTATTCGAACTACTTGTACTTGAACTTTCTTCACACAAATGTCTCGCCTGCGCAGAGGCGATCGGCGTGTCGGCAACGCGGAGAAGTGCCACATGCAGGGTTCATCATGAAGTGGAGTGGTTGGCACTACTGATGTCACCCCTCCGTTTAGACCTTGGAAGACGGGCAAGACTCCCCTCTCTGTCCAACTTTGGTGATTGTGATTTACCCTGTTGTAGTTCCTAATCGCTGGTCTCGTTTTATCTTGCGACTCGACAGATTGGTCTCCGAACCGCAACACAACCCTTGGATTGACCTCCCTTCAACATGGCTTCAACAACTCCCCAGCACAAGCGCCGATTAAGCAATCTGTTCGGCACGAAGAAGATTAAAGACAAAGATCTTCCTCCGATCGTAGCAAATCACCAAGTTCAACCTTCGACGAGCACAGCGAACACTACGAACCAGCCGGACTCAGTAGCGAACCATCAACTCCATCCTTCGACAAGCACAGCAACCACTACGGGCCAGCCAGACTCGGCATATGCGAGCAGCAACAACCCTTCATCGAAACGAGACTCCCTAAGCAACGTCAACTCAGATCCCCGCAACAACGCGGATATGGTGCCAGTGGAGAACAACGGTAACATTGAAGGCGTCAGTTCCGAGCGCAACCTTGCGTACAACACAAGTACGGGGCAAGTCGTCGACGATGACACTGGACAAGTGGTAGTCACCACCACCACAACTACCACCACAACTATGTCAACTCGCACTGGCAAGAAAACCACTCATGTCGATGTCCAGACGCAGAAGGATGGGCAGCCTGTGATAGCTGAGGCACCAGGAGACATGCCACCCATGAGCAACATGACCTCTCACTCGCCGGCACCACCTGCACCGCCAGAGCCATCTACTAGTAGCTCGCCTGTCGTCACTCCAATGTCGCAGCCTGTCGGCACTCCTCAGCCACAAAACAATGCTCCACACAGAGCGGACTCGGAGGCATATCCAGTTCCTGCGCGTAATCCAATGCGTGAACGCGAACCCATGGATCCTGTCAGTCCTTTACGACCCAATTTCAGCTACCCGAGCAGGACAGACATACGAGAAGACCCTATGCCACAACAACATATACCACAGCAGCCTATGCCGCAACAGCAACCAGCGCCAAGAAGTACCTTTGCGAATCTCAAAGCTGCAGCTCAAGGATTACATGTAAGGTTCTTGAAAGGATCGCCGCATATTTTCGTCTCCAGTCACTAACGAATTCCTCCCAGGGCGTTGGCGAAACCGTACGCGGCACTCTGAATAACGAGATCGATACACGCTTCCCTCGCAGCAACAGCCAGAAAGCTGCTCTCGCAAACGCAAAGAACCAGAGTGTCCTAGAAAACGGCCATCGTGAGATGGCGCCTCTCAATGCGCGCCGCTCGCAATATCACAACGGATCGCATGACGCGCAACAGGCGCCTCCACTACCGTCGCCAGCAGCTTCCGAGCCTGTGCCACCACACTTCACTCCAAATCCGCTACAGACCCACCAGCAGCAACAACTTTCAACGCCGCCTCCACCGCCGCCATCAGAATTTGGATCGTACGGTGGTAACACATCGAGCAGCAATATGAGCCAAGTGCCGCCCTCTTTCTCGCCCGAGTCGAGTGGGGGTGAGCAGAAAAGGATCGGATTGAGGAAATTGATGAAACGGAGGCCTGTGCCAGGATCGACTTCGTGAGCTATACAAGGCACGACTTGCGTTGATTCCATAAGTCGACTTGCGCACAGCAAGATACTAGGATCATTCGTGTCTGGTGCTGCTATTCCCACCTCTCCCAATGGCAGCTCGGCTCCACAGGTCTTGATGTGAGCTACATCCGCGGTTTTTTCCCGCTATCGGCTGGACACTTGTTGCAAGAAAGGCGGCTGGCATTTAGAAAGCAATAACAGAACAGATCGAAAAATGGACGACTAATGAGAAAGATTGCACAAAACATGTGACAGAGAGCCATGTGTAGCATATCTAGGATAACGACTGTATGATTAGCATTCACAGCATTGGTGTATCTCTCGCTCATGAGCAGACCTAAAATCTGGCGCTCAACACGAGGCAGACAATCTCACGAGTGCGCTTCGTCAGTCGTGCAATCTTCGCATACAGGTGGCTTCCGACCAAACCATGCCTCGCTGTTCGGGTTTCTAATACACAGCAGGCAACTGGCTCAACCTCCCTCCATCCGTCACCAGCGTCTCGCCATTTAAGAACGCACCCGCCCTGCTCGCCATGTACAACACCGTCCCCGCAAAGTCCTCTTCGCTCCCCGTCCGCTCCGCCGGAGCATTCTCAGCGCCCACAACATGCGCACCCGCAAAAGCACCCTCGTGCCCGCCCACGCCCTTGAAAGCCTCCAGGCTCGCCGTCGTCCCCTGCGTCATTTCGCTGGGGTAGAGCCCGGGGGCGACGACGTTGGCGCGGATGCGGAAGCCGGCCTGCGAAAAGTACGTCGAGAGCATCTTGACCAGGTGCGTGGTGGCGGCTTTGGAGCTGCTGTACGCGAAGCCGGACGCCAGCTGCCGGCTGAAGCCCGCGATCGAGGAGGTCACGATGATGTGCGAGTCCTGCGCCAGGTTGCGGGCTTTGTTGCCGGCGTCGAGGAGGTCGAGGAAGGCGATTGCGGTGTAGAAGACTGCGGAGCAGTTGACGTGGCCGGCGAAGGTGAAGTCGTCGATGGGAGGGGCGAACATTGCTTTCTGGAAGTCGGCGACCGAGGGCTTGCTGTTGTTGTTGTTTCCGTTTGTGATGTCTTTCAGCAGGGCGGCGTGTTTGGGCCCGGAGACGCCGGCGTTGGCGAAGAGGAGGTTGATGTAGCCCTGCTCTTGCCGGACTTGGTCGGCGACCTTGGTGAGGGAGTCTTTGTCGGTCACGTCGCCGACTATGGGTTTGATGGTGCCGTTGATGGCAGTTTTGGCGGCCGCTTGCAGCGTCTCTTCTCGTCGGCCGACGATGTAGACTGCCTTTGCTCCGTTGGCGTCCAGTGCTCTCGCTGCGTAGAGGCCCAGGCCTGAGCCGCCGCCAGTTATTACGGCTACTAGGCCGTTGACGTTGAAGAGATCGGTGGCTTTGTTGGTGGGAGGCATGGTTGATGTACGTGGGGGAATCTGATGGTATTTCCTGTTGATAATCGGAGTTTTACTAATTGGTTGCAGATTTTTGGGGTAATTATAAATGTCTGTTGCGTGTTCAGGGAAAGTAGATGCACAAATGGTTCCTCGTACTCTGATGTATGTAGTATGTAGTCAAATGTGGATCGTATGGCGTCATTCGTCTCTCATCTCACTTATCGTCTTTCATCCACACTCTATTCGCTTCTTTTCGACGAGATAGGCAGGCAGGTGGATCTGGACGCCCTGGTATGCTATTGTGCATTTGACATCCAGTGTGCGTCGACGTCACGTATAGCAGGTGTTTTTTTCTTTGGCGTGATCGTACAACTTCAATCAAGAGGTTGTTGTGACATCAATCGCGGTTGATCGCTAAAGAAGTGCGAAGCTTTTTCTCAACACGAAGGCGAAGAAGTCCATGTCCAGTGTCTATCAGGGTTGATCGATCCTGCCAATGCGCCCTTCAATGCTGTACTCTTATGCTTGGTCGTTATAGACCACCAGACAAGAAGCTTCGTGGCTGTAATCTATCGTTTCTACGACCTCTCTAAGTGAGAGCTTAGGCAAGCACCAAGACAGACTTGATTTACCCGGCAAACGAACAAGACTGGATCAGGTCGGCTTGAGTCTTGGTCTGTCAAAGAATCACCCGGTGGAGAGAGTTTACTCTCAAGGCGGGGTATTGATCAGACTATCGAGCTGTGCATGAGAAGGCTGTGGGGCTATACCTCACGGCTAATTCAAATGTCTCCATTGAGAGGTTCGAAGTGGTTACGCTGGACGCCGACAGCAGTGCGGCTGGCAGTCCATCAATCAAGAACGTGTCCGTCAGCCATGCACTTTGTGCCTTGCATCCTGTCGTACTTCACCTGCATGGTTTGGTATATGCGGTGGTCAGTCTGGATTGGAGATCGACTTTTCTCGACTCCTCTGTCAAACAGGCTATGAGTTTTGCTTACTGTCGTGTATCCCGCTTTACGACATAGCCGGGAGGGGAGCTTGCTGGTCGACTCTCGTATAGCAGGGAGCCAACCTGATACATAAAGTCGCATTGGGACGTTGAAGCGGCGCCTTCACAACCAGACCCCAACTTGCAGCCATAGTTCAAAGCCATGGTGTTTACTCAATTGATCGCTCTGAGCGCAGTGCTTGCTGCAACAGTGCAAGCGACATCCCACAAATCTGGTTCAACGATCAAAGTCAACCCCAAGACCAAATACCAGGTCTACGATGGCACTGGCATCTCCGAAGCTTTCCAGAGATCCCTCGTCATGCACGAGCTGGATCTTCCGTCGCAGAAACTTGCTTTGGATTACCTGTTCACCGCAAAGGGTGCAGGCTTCACGATTCTGCGCAACGGTCTCGGGTCTTCTCCGAACGATGGCTGGGATTTGATGAAGTCGATCGCTCCTGAGGCTCCAGAGTCGAACAGCAGCCAGGTTGGTCGAGTTGTGTTCATGGTGGGGGGCTTTGCTGATTCGAGTCGTTTAGCTCAACTACATCCCATTGCCACGAGATGACCAGTACCAAGTATGGCTGTCTTACCAAGCCAAAGCTCGGGGTGTACACACCATTGTTGCCGATTCCTGGAGTGCAGATGGATACATGAAGACTTCCGGTAAGTCATACAGTCCTCTCCGAGAGTAACGTGTGGCCGTGCGTCCATGGAGGTCGGTCTTTGCTGACGCCCGGGCCTAGGCACCGACAACAACGGCGGCTACCTCTGCGGAGTCACCAATGCGACCTGCGAGACCGGAGATTGGCGCCAGGCTTACGCCGATAAGATCGTCAAGTACCTCAAGGACTACAGAGACCGCGGGATCAATATCGACTATGTCAATGCCTGGAATGAGCCAGATCTCAAGTAAGCATCCCCATCAGATCTCATCATTGTCACCTTACAAGCACTTACAGATGTTACAGCACGAGCTACGCCTCCATGCAATCGAACGGCCAGCAAGAAGCCGACTTCCTTAAAGTTTTATACCCAACTCTGAAGCGCTCAGGTCTCAAGACGCAGATCGCCTGCTGCGACGCCACCGGCTGGGATGCGCAACAAGAGATGTTGACTGGCATTCAAGCCGCAGGTCAAGAGGATACCCTCGCCCTCATCACCGGGCATGGATACAGCTCAAAGCCAACGTACCCATTGAAGACAGACCTCAAAGTCTGGCAGACTGAGTGGTCAACCTTTGACCCGATCAACTACGATTGGTACGTTGCCGGCAACTCGAGCGAAGGCCTAACCTGGGCGAACAACGTCCAGAAAGCGTTCACGCTTGCCAACGTTACTGGTCACTTGTACTGGTGGGGTGCTGCCAACACGACCGATAACCAGTCTCTGCTGTTCGTCAACAACACCTCCGAAGTGAAGGTCACCAAGCGACTGTGGGCGCACGCACACTTTGGCTCCAAGTTCATCCGTAAGGGTGCCCGCAGGATTGACGTTGGTGTAGTCGGGTCGAGTGCACTCAATGTCTCTGCTTTTGCAAACACCGACGGCTCGACTGCTGTGCAGGTCATCAACAACGGTAACGAAACCGAGACGGTGACTTTGCAGGGATTGAAGACTTCGAAGCATGGCAAGGTGGTCACTTACTTGACCAACCAGGAAAACGATCTCAAGCGCGGATATGCAGAAGTTCAGCGCGGCAACAAAGCAGTGGCGAAAGTTCCGGCGAAGTCGCTGTTCAGTTTTGTTGTCTAGTTGTGTGTTGAAGGAATTGGAAAGAATGCCAGTCCACCTGAGAGAGTCATGACGAAATGCAAAATTGTTGCCCTCTTGTCTCCTTTGATCGTAGCAACGGGTCGCGATATGGTAGGAGTTTCCGTCGATTCCATAGCACATATTCATGACAGTAAATCGAAAATGTGTGCTATCTGTGCAAAATGTTACGAATAATACCGCCGACTGGTTGTGCAGAGCCACGAAGACCGGATTTGGGCGTAGTTGGTGTTGGCGTTAAGACCTTGATAGTTCCGTTTCAAGGACGTGGTGAGCATCATGAAGTCCAGAAGGCCAGACCACCAAAAATCCAAGATGATATCTTCCTTTGCCAGCAGAGAATGTGTATTGTTTGTATTGTTGTCGTTGTGAGCAGAATGCCTCGAGTATACTCAACGCCCGCGTCCGACCAATGCGCGCTCGCTGATTGGCCGAGTCTTCCCGTCATCTGGCTCTTGGCGGGAAGGAGAGATGGCGGAAAGCTCCTCAATCAAGCCATTGAACTCGCCATCATCACCCTTCAGCCCCCCCGTATACCCACCCATATCACCCGACACCGCCGCCAAGATGGGTTTCTTCGACTACGTCTCCGACCTCTACTCCTCCGTCTCCTTCCAGACCGTCGAGGCTGAGGAGGACGCGCGCCAGTTCGAGGGCGGCCCCGTCGACACCAGCGGCAACCAGAACTCCGCCAAGGACACGAGCGCCGGCGGCATGCGCACTGCTGAACACGGCCGCGGTGCCACCACCCAGGGTGGCGCGAGTCTGTCATCTCCCGCCGCTGGTACCGATGAGGAGGGCGAGGACGAGGCTGAGGCCAACAAGGAGGACGCTGCAAAGGCCGCTGGCCGTCAGGGCGAGAGCGAGAAGGGACACACTCCCGGCGAGAGCGCATCCAGCGATGACGACGAGGAGGAAGAGGAGGAGGAAGAAGAGGAGGAGGAGGATGAGCCCGAGGACCCCAAGCCCGCGCTCGAGGAGGGTAAGTCTACGTCCTGGAACGTATTGCTGTATAGTTCAACGCAAAGCCGGCGCGCTTCTACATCATGCGCCTGGTCAAGTGTTTTGGCGATTACAGATCAATGCTACCCGAATATTGCCTCAAGGAACGAGACCGGAAGCATTCACTGACTATCATCCAGAGTGCATGAAGTCCCAGCAGTGCGCCCCTCTCAAGCACCACTACGATGAGTGCGCTGAGCGCGTCATGAAGCAGCAGGAGGAGACCGGCAAGGCCGAGGAGGACTGTGTCGAGGAGTGTAAGTGTCGAACATAGCCCGAGCATTGTGCAACTGCTGAGGTTGTCCGAACTCCTCCTACGATGTATACTGACAAATCACAGTCTTCCACCTGATGCACTGCGCCTCTGCCTGCGCCGCCCCCAAGCTCTTCCGCCAGCTTAAGTAAAGCACCAACATCTCCATCTTCCGGCGCATACGACAATTCAACGGCAAACGACACGAACATGAATGGGAACGAGCATCGTTCTGCCTTTAAGCTGGGAGCATCTCTGCCATGCTCGAACCGACCCGACTACCACCCGCCTGTATAGCAGTCTTGATACATTGTACTATGTCCTCACACCCATGTAGCTTAAGCGGGAAAAAGCCTACATTTTAGCTTGAGCAGTGTTGAATATCATAGATTTTCCTTTTCATCGGCTTCCGTTACTCCGAGATGTTGTCGCAACTGTTCTCGATTTCGTGGCAAGTTTCGCCAGATCTCGACGACCATGAGGGTTCCGCATTCACCCTCACTTACCTGACAAGTGATACATGAACCCTGGTGCCAATGCACGTAATTAATTATTGAATTTAGGTAAGATATTGGAGCTCTCAAGCTTTATTCACCATCTATCGATGACGTCGGGGATACTGCAACATCAATCGATCGACCATCCCACTTCCTCGGCCCAACGTACCCAAGCTACATGTAAATGCCATGTAGCTTTACCTTCTCACTCCTCTGCCAGAACACATGGCCCAAACAGCTCTCCCACTCTTCCAAAAGCAACACGAACCCGCCACCCCTCAACACCAAATCACGAACCAGCACCAACAACAGCCACCACAACAACCCATCACAATGTCAGACCCCAACCAACCCACCTCCAAACCCCTCGAAGCCTTCCTAAACGACTACGCCTCCCGCCTCAGCCTCTCCAGCGCCTCCAAAATCCTCACCCTCGACGACACCACCCACGCAACCCTCACAGCCTGGTGCAAATCCACCCTCTCCCACGTCGACCAACCAACCATAACCCCAGCCTCCTCCAACCCCACCACCCCGTCAACCACACACCCCAACCCGCCAACATCCTGGCCCCACCCGGAAGCAGCTTACACGCACATCTTCGCGACGATCCAGCGCGATCTGAAGACTACGGTCACAGGGTTGAAGGGGATCCACCACTCGCTTCTGTGGAAGGGCGTTGCGGTTCTGCTGGGGCCCGAGGGCGGCGAGGTTGCGGGGGAGAAGGTTGATCTGGGGCGGTTGGTGGAGTTGGGCGGGTTTGAGCCGGGGAAGATTAGGAGTGTGGAGATGGAGGGGGGGAGGTCGGTTTGTTTTGCTATGAAGTGGGATTTGTTGACTGCTTGATTTTTTTTTTCATTTCATTCTTTTACTTTTTTCTTGGTTTGGGGGAATTCTTTTTTTTTTTCTTTTTGCAAGAGACGGTGGGTTGTTGCGACATGTTTGGGGGAGGTGGTGGTGAGTGGTGGTGAGTGGTGGTGAGTGGTGGTGAGTGGTGGTGAGTGGTGGTGAGTGGTGGTGAGTGAGTGGGCTTGGGTGATGTGAAGGTTGGATGGGATGGGTGATTGGGGATTTTAAGGGGTTTGGGGTCTTTTGAAGGTTGGGTTGAATATTTGTTGGATTCGAGTGTGCTGTTGCTTTGATCGTGAATACGACGATTGATTGACGACCTCTTGGATATCTCTGATCCCATGTACATGCCGCCAAACGTGCGCCGGGAGCCATCCTACGATAAGAAAAATAATTGTACAAATGGGAGGAAAATAGGGGGGGAAGAAAAGGACAGCGTCAAAGAGATTGGGTAGCAGATAACGTCTTCAGCTGTAAGGGTATCAAGAGCTCTCAAGCCAAGACAACATCCTCCCTCCCACGCTGGTATATTTGCGCGAAAAAGAATAAGAAAAAAAATATCCTCAATTCGAATCGACGGGATCGAGAGCGTCGTCTTCGTGTAGATAGACTGTGAGATGAAAAAAATTAGTAAATGTGGGATATGGCAGATAGTACCTCACCTAGTAAGGACAAGGACAAGGACAAAGAAAAAAACTTACCATGCGGCTTCACCAGCCAACTGATGACGAAAGCCAACCCGAACGTAGCAGTCAGACAGACGAAGACGGTCTGCGTGAAACTGCCGACGGTGGCGGCGTAGATGCCGTTGAACAGCGTCGGCGCCACGACCCTTGACAGAGCGTGCAAGAGACCGCTCGCGCCCAGCAGCTGGCCAGTCTGCTCGGGCGGCACGTGTTTCGTCATGGCGGACTGCAGCGTAGGCGAAGCGATGCCGCCGAGAGCCGCGATGCAGCCCGACAGGATCATCATGTTGCCCGTACGCGCGAGCGTGTAGCCCAGGTAGCCCAGGGTGTCGAACACGATGGCCGCTCGGATGATGGAGAGGTCGAAGAGGTCCGACCCGGAGTTCTTCTGCGAGGGGAAGCCCTTTCTCCGCCGCACGTACCTGGTCAGCAGGGGCAGGACGATCAGCAGGGCGACGACGCGGCACGAGTTGACGATGCTCAGGAAGCGCGAGGATTCAAACGTCTTCCAGCCGAACATGTAATTGGTGTAGATGATGACGACTGTCATGGAGCCCATGGCCACGCCGAAGACGATGGTGTCGACCGCGGCGAGCAGGACGAGATTGCGGCGGAGCGCGGGCGAGGAGCCTTCGCCCGTCGGCCAGAGCACTTTCAGCGGTTCGAGGAGGTTGAGGGAACGAAGCTGGTTGATCCAGTCCCGGTCCGAGTCGCGGTCTGAGTTGCGGCGGAGTGCTTCATGCTTTTCGCGGGCGGCGATCTGGCGCTTCTTGCTGACTGACTCTGGTACAACGAAAGCCATGAAAGCGGCGAAAGCGGTGTGCACGCCCAGTAGGATGTAAAACACTATGACAATCTTGCCCGTGTATTTGACCAAGTAGCCAGCGATTATGGGGCCGAGAGCGATCCCGGAGAACAGACAGCCGTGGATGAGACCGAAAGCTACATTGCGTCCGGCCGGTGGCGTGCAGTCCGTGATGTAGGAGTTGGTGATGGCCATTGCGACGATGAAGGATCCTGTCATGCCGTCGAGGACGGCGCCGACGAGCAGCCACTCTACGTTGAAGGTCTCAGGGTGCGAAGCCGCAACGATGGTGATGACTTCGCCCAAGATGGTGCCTATGCTTGTAATGACAATAATCCGCTTGCGGCCATATCGATCGCTCAGCGCGCCCAACTTGGGGCTGGCAAAAGCAGAGATCAGACCGGAAATCAAATTGATCCAGAGAGTGAACATCGACACGCGGCTCTGCACCTCCGGAATGCGACACTGATCGTTGTCCCCGCCGCCAAAGTCCACCTTGGGTAGCTTCGTGAAGCCCGGGTGCTCGCTCGCCTGCTCGTCAATGTACTGCCTGCAGACCAGCTGCAGGATCAGGTTGAGCTTCGGCGGGAGCGAGCCTCCAAAGGCCAAGGCCACGATGAAGAACGGGCCTAGCATCCAGTAGATCGAAGGCCGCTGGTACCACGGGAGGTGCGCAAAGTCCTCGCCCGCCGACCACGAGTCTTTCCGCCCTCCATCCTCGCGCGGCACCAGCAGGGGCGAGTCTTCGTGCGCTCGGTGTTCGTCCGTTTCTTCTGGTACGCTGAAGCCGCCTGCGGCGAATTTGGCTGCCTGCTGGCCGGCTCTTTCGCTGTGCCTGTTCCTGTCCTGTCGCAAGGCTTGCTGCTCGAGGCTGACCTCGGCCTCTATCGCGAGTTCCGGGTTCTCCATTGTGTCGTGTGTTTTCCTCGTCCTGTTACAGTGCGTCCCCCGAATTGGCGATGTTCTCCCTTGCTAGGAAGGGAAGGCGTGTAGGAGTGGCGCGATGTTACGCTCAGCGTTCGAATTTCATGTCGGACTGATCGCAATGCGGCGTGAGGCGGTTTAGGTAGGCAGGGTGTATTTAAGAGAAGGAAGGTTTGGGCGCCATGATAAATCAAAGCGTCAAGATCAGTGATCCGCGCCACCACCCAACAGCAGTGTAGGCGGCACGGCTTGTTGCTATCTCCGGAATGTTTGAGTTCCGGACAAGTCTGTAGACAGCATTCTACGGTACGGGATTTGCCTACAAAACGGAGAAGGAAACTATCGCTGGTTGACTCGGAAGTGAATATGCTGACTCGTACTGTTTCTACCCTACGTTTGCTGTCGTTACAATACGCGCCGTCAACCACAAGAGACGCGATGCTCTCGCTTCTGCTTATCCGACCTTTGTCCTTGATCGAATGCTTGATGGAATAATGGTGAGGTCATAAAGATCTGAAACCATCTCCGATCAAGCCCAATCGCGTTAGACCACCAAGGTTCAGAGCTTCCAGACAGACGGTAGCCGGGGCATAAACAGATGCCGACTCCGCGCATCAAGATGGGTACCTCACATGTACAAAACAAATAACGTACATGTATACATGGACAGACAGGACTTGCGTCTCAGTCCCCTTGTTGCTGCCGTGAAAGCGCCTCTCATAGCCCTTCAAGGGCGCCGAGAGGGGGAATAATATGTACCGTATCCACAATAATACCTGCAAAGTAGAAAGAAAGCAAACCCGAACAACGCCATCGCTAAATACTACGTATGTTGATCCCAAATGACCGAAATTGACCAAGAAATGAAAAAGAAAAAAAACGAACGCAACCGTCCATCTCCGCAAAAGAGCTGCGCATTTGGTGACAGCAACAACAAATTGACAAACGGCAGCACCCACACTCTCCCTCTCTCGCCTCGTCCAAGCGCATACGTCCTTCTATCATCATATCCAACCATCCTTCACCACCTCCCTCCCAACAACAGACTCAACCCCGAACTCGCTCGTCCGCCTGCGCTCCAGGACCCACCTCGGCGGGCCCGAGTTCTCTTCGCCAGGCGAGACCGTCTCGCGCACGTAAGCGACAGAGTCGGCGCAACTTACATTGCGCGAGTGCGTAGGAGCAGCAGCAGCAGCAGAGCCACTGGCCGTTCGAACAGCAGGCAAAGGAGCAGCCTTCTTAGCCGTGCCCGGCGGCTCGCTGAGCGGCGAAGAGAAGTGCATCTGTGACGATTGCGCTTGCGGTTTGCGCGGAGTGGCGTCTGGGTCTGCGCCTGCACCAGCATTGACGGCGAGAGCGGATGTGGAACCTGACGTCTGCGACGCGAATGGCATGCCGCGGCTGCTGCTCGACGTCGCCGAGTTTGGACTGTCGGAAGTTGCCCAGGGGCGCGCAGGGCTGTTGGTTGCGCTGGCGGGTGAGGCACCCACGAACGGCTGGTGGCTTTGTGAGTGTGCTGGGCCTGTAGCCGGGAAGACGCCAAAGTAGCCGCCGCCGCTGGCGCGTGCTTTATTGTAGCCACCTTCGGCCCCAAGCGGGCTGAGTGGAAGGCGGGCGAGGGCAGGACTGGCAACACCGCCGTGATTCCAAGTGGCGCTGGCGGGGCCGAAGTTGATGAAGCTGTTCCTCGCGCTGAACTCGCTGCGCTCTGTTATAGGCGTCAAATCGGGTTCGTGGGAAAAGTTCTGCCTACGGAGGGGGTCCTCGCCATCGTCGCCGAAGAAGCCGCCGTTCACTGCTTCCAAAGCTTGTCCGTTCGCTGAGCCGGCCGAATCGGAGCGGGCGCGGGCGTAGAATCCGAACTCTTGACCGTAGAAGCCAGAGTCATCGTACGCAAGAGCTTCGGCGTTGGCAGCAGCAACGACATCGTCATCTTCGTCTCCATAGCCATCTTCAAGGTAGTTGGTATTCACATCGTCGGTAGGCGCAGCATTGATATCATCAGATGGTGCTGCGTTGAAGTCATCAGTCTGAGCCGCGTTGATATCGTCAAACATGTTCGCGTTGAAACCAAAGTCGAAACCCGACATTCGAGGCAGTGTATAGCGAGGATTAGGGGCGTTCTGTGACCCTGCTCTATTGACGTCTGCGTTCATGGGCGCGGGCTGTACTTTGTTTGCAGTGGCGTCAGCAGCAGTGGACTCAGTACCACTGGTCTGGCGGTTCTCGTCATCCAGTGACTTCGAGTCACGATCAAGCGGCTCCTCATCGTCCCTAGTCGAGTAGACACTGCTTCTTGTCGACGAGACGCTTCCTTTACGCGCGAATCGTCCGTCCTGGGCAGCACGGTTCGCTGCATCTGCGAGTGCCTGGTGGTAGGCCGCCATTTGCGGTGTCGCTCCTTTGGCACCAGGTTGGGGTGGAAGAGGTGGCACCAACTCACTCAGACCCAATCTCTTCGCATCATCGGACGGGTTGCGTTGGGGAACCCACTGCGCATCGCGAGGAGCCTGCAAAGGCAAATCATCGAGCATCATTTGAGACTGTCGCAGCTGTGCTTTGCCGCCCGCGTTTGGCATTGCGAAAGTCGGGTAGGGTCCATCTCGGCTAGTGATGGTCATGGCGCTCGCGTGTCGCTCGTGGTATCCACGTGGTTCCATGCCCCTGAAGCCACCCGCAAAGTCGGGATTGTCGAATTGATCCTCATTGATGCTTTCGCCATATCCGGAGCTGTTTTGAACATCTGCCGAAAAACCGCCATCGTCAAAGTACATGTCGTCGTGAGTCGATTCCGTGCCAGACTCAGATGGAGCGGCATACTGCAGATTTTGGTTCATCGAGACGTTGCGTGCGCGGATCCCCTGTCCGATCAGTCCATGGTACGTGGCGCTCTCGCCTTCATTATTGCTGCCGTGGGCGTATGAGTTCGTCGATGGCAGTACCATGGGCGAAGTGACTGGAGCTCTTGGGACGTTATCAGGAGAAACGACCGAAGCACGGCCTGTCGCCATGACAAAAGGTCCCTCAGGATCTTCGGAGGTGGCTGGTCTGCTGTGAATCGGACTTTCAATAAATTTGAAGCCGCTGAAGCGAGGATGCTGCGACTGTCTCGGAGACGCCCCGGTGTTGATTTCGAGCTGCGGCGGCGCGCCGTTGCTCTGCACAGTCGAGGTTGACATTGTGCTATCGACGTTGAAGCCATGATTGCCGGTCGCATTGACACCACCCGTTCCATAGCCTGCTGCGTGCGGTTGCATATAGAAGTCGCCTCTCGGCGCGGCGCTCCCATTCTCCGAATCTGCCAGAGTCATTATTGTAGCATCGCTTGTGATGCGCTGGTGATGGGGATTCCAGCCGTTATGATTGTTGTTGTAGATGGAAGTGTCGCTAGAGTATCGCGAGCTTGGAGCCACCGAGTTGTGCTTCATGCTGTAAACAGCCGAATGCGCCCGGAAAGCAGGATGCTCGGCGTACGTGAGCTCAGGGTTCCTTGGTGGAGCAGAAAGATCTTCCTCGTACACCGAGCTGGCATCAGATCGAGGAATTTGGCCCGGAGGCTGGAGATGAGACATGTTGTTTCCTCCGCCGAGACCGGCACCAGGACCGTTACCTCCAACGTGATCATTCATCCTCATCTCTGTCTCCATCTCGTCTTCGTCGTCCATAGCGTCTTCGTCAAAGTACCCATCTTCGTCCTCCTCATCATCGTTCGCCGGGCCCTTCTTAGAAGCCTGCGCGCCTGCTATACGGCGATGCTTGTCCTCGAGTGCTCTCTCCTCTGCAGCACTCCCATCTAATTGAAAGCTAAAGCGGGACGCGTTGGAAGCATGATGTCTTGGTGTCCTAGAAGATGCAGGCTTGGAGTGACCGACTGCAGAAGCGCGCTTCTCGACAAGTCGTGCCGGAGTGGATGTTGACTGATACGAAACCACCGCATCTGCCACGTGTGGTTCAGGAGTCGAGCGGAATGATGCATCAAAAGCAGGCGACGAGAGAGCCGAAGTCGAATCTGGGAAGCCGGGCTTAGGAGAGCTTGGACCGCTCGACAGATTGCGAAGAGCGGGATGGACTGCTTTCGGCGCTGAAGCACCATTGCTTTGAGGTTGAGACCAATCAGAACGCTGTGCAGGCGGCGCATTCTCTGCGATCGTATCAACACGCGGAAATCCTCGTGATTCAGGCGTCTGAGGTGTGAGTGGCGCGTCAAACCTGCCTCCAATCATCGACATGTCAGAAACAGGTCTGAAGTTTCTCTCAGGCTCTTCTGGCGAAATTGGACTCGGGCTTGCCCTTGCGGCGACTGGGCTGACGGCTGCACCAGAGCTCGCACTAGATTCCCGATGTCCTGGACTAGACTGCTCGCTCGATCGTTTGCTGCTATCATCGTCGCGGTAAAAGCTGGCCTGCATTGGATCGAGTTGTTGACTCCGACGTGCAAAAGGAGGGAGAATGGAGCTCTCCTGACTGGGATTACTCTGGTGAGACGCTCGTTTCAAAAAGTCCTTGTTCTCAAGCCTTTCGGCGTGAACTCCATGCGACTGTCCATCGTTACTTGGCTCCTCATTAAGGTGTTCGACAAAGATAGGTGTATGTCGGCTATGCCTCGAGCTCACATCGCTACGTTGTGCACTGTGCAAAGAACGATGCTGGTCTTGATCGGGCGTAATTGAAATTGCAGGCAAACCGTCAGCGGAGGGTGATTGTCGGTCTGACATCCCGTTGTAGTCCGCATCGCTTGAAGAAATTGTACGTCTTGTCCGCGGCGCGTTGAAGTCGTGAACGATCTTGCCTTTTATCCTTGGATCAAAGTCTTCCGGCATACTGTTGATCCCAACAGACGCAACAAGCCTTTGTCGAGCCTGAGCCTGAGCCTGAGCCTGAGCCCTCCTCTCCGCCTCATCCATCGCAGACACCGAGTCCTGGCCACTGCGCCGTCTTGCGAGTAGCGCCATGGGATTGAGCAAGCGCGTCTTTCGCTTTTCGGGTTTCGCCTGATCTTTGTATGATCCGTTCGAATGATGAGTAGGCACCATAACGCCTGCTATCGTGGAGGACGAACCGAGAGTCTTGGGTCTTGTTGTGACATGTTGGGGTGCTGGGAACGATGCAGATGTCTCCGAGTAAGGCGTGCCAATAGTCTGATGTAAGGGCGAGGCAGAGGCAGATTTAGAGGATTGTATACTGGGACGAGCGGTCGAGCCACTGTAATTCGTGCCTGTCGCACTTGGAAGTTTGCGCGCATCCTCAAGGCTCACGGCGGATAAGTGGTTCGGCCGTGAAGTCTGAGTGAGCTCATTCTGACGGACGCCTTGGACGGTCGCTGATCGTGGAGGGAGTGTATCTGGAGAGCTATAGCTGCCGGCGACTGGAGGCGGGCGTTGTAGGTTGTGCGAGTAGGGTCTGTCTCTGCTATCGATGAAGCTCCGGCTCATAGGTGGCCCGGCGGTGTATGGGTCGCTCGGTGGCGGAGGCTGCGGCCTAGGGAACATAGTGGCCTCCATCCTGGGCTCGTCAAAGTTGATCTCGGGGTAACCGTCCGAAGTTGCAAATGAGGGGATCTCTTGCGGTGGCACAGGAAATGTCAGAGACAAGCTTTCGGCGGCGTCTGATCCAGCAGCGCTTCCTCGAGTCTCGGGTGTCGAGTCCTCTGCATGTGGGCCTTTGTCTTGGTCTTGTTCCGCAGCGTTTGCGCGCCTCTCTTTCCTCGCGGCTGAGCTGACAGCGGGTTCGTGACGACTGGCGACTCGTGGAATGGGCGGTAGGACGGGCGGCTGCAGGCTGACTACGGTGGAGCGGCGCGGTGCATAGCTGGCAGCGGAGCCGGTGGTGCTGCTGGTGCTGATTCTAGGTAGGACAGAGTCGGCGCTGGGTCGCGAGTCGAAAGAGACGGGCGAGTGCAGTTGGTGGTGGTGATGGTGATGATAGTGGGTGCTATCGAGATCGCCAAGTGGACTGACCACCTGCAACTCCCGGTCTTTAACAGGGGGATTGGATTGGCGGCGCGCCTTTGCGAACATGTCGCACGGGGTCTCGTCTGCACCGCTGCTATTGCACCGATATTATTAATAAGGAGAAGGATAACCTGAATCTGCACCGATGGCCGTGCATGCGCGACTCGACCACTGCTGAACCTGAACCTGGACCTGGTGGGGTTTCCTATGTTTGAGACGGCTGGCGGCTTGCTGGTTTAAGCGATGCTTGCTTGTAGAGTCGTCAGGTCGCTTGCAGCAGTAGTGTAGGACTGATGCACAACGAGTAAATTGGTAATGTTATGGAAGCTCAGCAATGTCGAGTTGAAGCAGCAGTGGTGGTAGAAGATGTTGTATCGCAGTACCCTACTAAGCAAAATGTCCTGAAGACCCCCAGACAGCAAGACCCAACGCTACCGACAGGCTAGTTAGGTGTGGTAGAGAAGTCTAAGCTTGGAAGACTATCTTCAACGGCCACGATCTTCCTGCAGCTTTTGACCGTTGCGGCTCCTTGCCCGGTGTGTTATCGTGTGAAGCCGGACAGGAGAGAAGGAAGGTAGGTAAACAGCAGTCGTTTAAGGAGACAAGGATGTAGTTGTCTATGTAGATAGACGTATGTATGATATTGATCACATCCTCAAGGTAGACGCGATTTACCTCTTGCCTCCAAAGATAGACTTGTACGTAGCTTAGCTCTTCGGTATCCTCTCGAAATAGCGTAGAGTTACAATCAATACTTTCCTCCTTGTACCAAACGCGCCATCAACCCTAATGGTTCCATGGGTTTTGTTCCGTCGCGCTATCCCTGCTGAGGCTTGGGCGCCCGGATGTGAAGCCCCGATCTTTTGAGGTGGGGCTCCACCTCCTGTCGATAATGCCACCGTGAGAACCGGGTACTTGACCCAACCTGTCTCGGAGCATGCACAATGATCCAGTAAAAAGGTGGGTGCGAGTGACGATGGCATACAGATCTCTGGTGAGTCTTGGATGACTACCTTGGACGACTGCTTTGAAATCAACTGGACGACATCGTTGTTGAAGGGAGTCAGAAAATGGCGGACGCTCTTTCCTCCAATATATCATGCAATCGGGTATATCAATAACAATCACGGGTCCAAACAATCACATTCCCTCAAAATTTTACCTCAATTTTCAGTCCCAACCTTGACATCCCCAACAATACTCTCGGCCTCTTCGTGCGAGACACACTCAAAGTCATACCGCTTCGTCTCTTTCTCCCGGTAGACAAGCACACGTACCATCTTCGGGTGCTTCCTACTGACCTTGACGCCTACGATCGACGACATGTGGATGTTGGTCACCTTGCCAGTGGCCGGCCCAGAATCTTCAGAGTTGGAAGGCAAGATCTGCAAGAACTCGGGCGTGATGACTAGAGTGCGAGGATGCGAGCCGGAGAAGCTCAGCGGCAGCTTGCGCTGCACGTTGTAGCGTCTCCCAGGCATGGTCGAGTTGGCGAGGTTCATCAGCGAGGCGGTCGCGTGCAGGGTTTGTTGCTGTGCGACATTTGGATGGAGCACGCCGAATCCCTTTTTGCGCTTGCCGTCTTTGGTTGTGGGCGGCGTGTTGGGTACCAATTCCAGAGGCGCGTTCGGGCTGTTCGAGCTTGGTGATCCAGACAGTCCAAGTCCAAAGTCGCCGACCGCGCCGAACCGTCGTCGCACGAGGTCGAGGTGTAGGTTGGAGCCGAGTGCTTCAATCGTGCGATCTGAAGGTGCGACGGTCTGTGTGCCTCGCACTTTGAGAACGTACAACGCTTTGTCGAGACGTAGTCGGGCGCATGCGATGTCGAAGATTTCGGCTATGTATGTGTCCGATGTTGTGGGAACCGGTAGCAGGGTCGTCTGGAACGACTGAGGATCTGTGAAGTGGATTTCAATCGTCTTCGCTGCACCCGTACGAGGCGTCGAGGTAGCCACGGGAGCTTGAGGCACGTCGAGCAGCGCTGATGAGTCTTTGCGCATGGCCGCAAGAGCGAAAGACGGGCCTGTGATGGGATTTCGATTTGGCACCAGGCTTGGTGGTGCAGGAGGCGCGGTATGCTCGGGCACTGTGGATTTTACAGTTGTGAGAGTATTGCTTGAAGGGACCGCTGACGAGTCACCTGCGCGGCTGCTTGCAGTAGCGGGCTCAGTATCTTCGTCCTCGCCATCTTCGGCGCCTTCAGCTTTGACGAGCCCGAACTCGTCCCAGGGCTTGTCGCGTGCTCGTCTTTGAGGAGGCCTGTTGTTGTTGCTTGTGAAGTCGGTGACCAATTTGGCTCCATCGAGCGCAGGAAAATCCATCTCAACCTCTCCATCGTCAACCATGCGAAGCTCCCACTTGTTCACTCGCTTGTCGCTGGGCTTCAAAGCTGGCTTCACTTCCTCTTCGGCGTAGCGGAATAGGGCCAGGCCGATAAGATCGTTCACAGCAGGCGGTCCGGCATCTGCAGCTTTCTGGCGGCGGATGGGGACTTCAAGCGGCTTTGTCGGTTTGTCTGCAAACGAGTAATAAATCTTGATCCACAATGGACTCGCTTCGCCCTTGCCGGAAAGCTCAGCGAATCGCTGGAATGCCTTGTCGTCATCTGACACACCACTGTCTCCTTTCAGAGCCTTGGTGAGCAGACTTGCCACGGGCATGGTGCTCATGGGTCGACCCGTGGGCAGTCTTGGTAATTTCGGAAGCTGATCCCTCAGCATTTTCTTCGGTGATGTCGACGTAGGCGTGATGGCGGGCGGTATGTTGATGTCCTTGTGCGGTGGCGACGAAGTGGTCCCAACAGCCACACCCAAAAGTGCCGACGAAGGTGGAACGACGTCGTCGCCAAAGTCATCGCCCAAATCACTAGCTTCGGCAACCTCGACATCGTACTCTTCGTCTTCTTCATCTTCAAGTTCCGAGTCTTCTACCTCCTCCTCGGCGATCTTATCCGCAAGCATGACGTTCTTTTGTGGTCTTGATGGCAGTTTCCGCTTGAATGGCATGTCGTTGTCGCTAGACATCTCGGAGGATGTGGTAGTATCACGTCTAGGTCGACCGAGCGGTTGCCTCGTCACTCCACTCTTGACCGCATTGCTCGTTTTGGGCGGATTACTAGGCCCAGCCATATTCACATCTGGTTCCGGCTCCGGTCCAGTTTCATCCTCTTTCATCTCAACATTTTGTGGAGGGCTGGGATTCGAAGCGCGGTGTCCACGTATAGGCATCTTGGCAAACTTGACACTCTGCGCCGCCGTGTCCTCTTCCTCGCTGTCGTCGCTGAGATCGCTCGAATCGTCCTCTTCCATCTTCTCGCGTTGCTTCCTCCTCCGTCTTTCCTTTTCGCTGAATACATTGGTGCTGATCGTGTCTTCTGACCCTCTATGCCCACTGATCATCCCACCTTGCTCTTCCACATGGTCTGAAAGCGGCACACCGCCACCTCGAGCTCGTGTTGGGCGAGTGAAATACTCGGCGGCACCTGTAGTCGGTATAGGCGGGCTGTAACAACGTTTGACAGCAGCATGGTCGGGTGTCCAGCCAGCGGCGCGAAAGGCCGGTTCGTTCAAGACGCCAGTGTTGAGGCTGATAAGGCGTTCGCCGACGCCATCGTGGTTGTTATTGAGATATCCCAGTCTTAGGTTGTACAGCGTAAAATCCTCGTTCATAAGAAGAGACATGCTGTAAGAATCCCTGATGTTGGGTGATTTCCGGTGTATGTGCCCGCCAGGCTAGCCGGCAGCAAGGCTATCATTCACATGCTATGGGAGTAGTTGTTAGAGGTGTACACGAGAGCAAATATGTAGAATCTGAAAAGTCGGTACAGCCACTTCTCGTGGGAGAGTGGAGTGGGGTTGTTGATGAGAGGTCGTGTTTCGGGCGCGCGACTTGGGAGTTGTGAACCGCGGCACATCGCAAAACGTCACTTTGCGACATCCAACATTCGCTCTTCCAACACACTATAACCCAAAACCCACACACCATGGCTCTCGTCAATTACTCAGATAGCGAAGACTCTGGCAACGAGGCGCCAGTAGCAGCGCCAGCAGCAAAACCTGCACCTTCAGCAAAACCGAAACTCATCAACCGCACCGAAAGCAAGAAGATCAAAGTCGAGCTACCTCAAATACGACCCGAACCTGGCCAGCACGACGCGCAAGAGCCCGCACCAAAGCGTGCAAGGACTGCGGGCGCATTCAGCGGCTTCAACAGTCTGCTTCCTCCGCCAAAGAAAACCGGACAGAATGCGCCGAAGCCTGGGGTCAGCTTGAAGACGAGCTCGGAGGCTGCGTTCAGTCGCACGCCAGTGCCGATATTGCCCAGTGGAGGGGATGGCGGCGACGATTTGAGCGGGCTCGGGAAGCCCGCGTTACCAGTGGCGGTCGAGAAGGAAGACGAGCCGAAGATGGTGGGAAAGCCTACGAGGTTCATGCCGCTGAGCGTCGCGAATTCAAAGAAGAAGAAGAAGAAGCCGATTGTTCCCAAAGCACCAGTCGTGAAGGAAACTGCTCCAGTCGCAGCAAAACAGGACTCTCTTCAGAATGTGCCACAGAGGGAGGAACCATCGAAGCCCAAACCGAAAGTCTCCCTCTTCTCTTTCGGAGGCGCAGACACCGCACCACCAGAGCAAGCCAACACAGGCTACCAACCCGAGTTCACCAACCCGGAAGCCACTACTCCAGCAGAAGAAACCACCAATCAACAAGCACAGCACGCCCCCGCGCCGTCCAATTCGAACAATTCCCTCTCCGCCATCGCCTCAGATCTTGACCTCACGCCCGCCCAACGGCGACAGCTCTTCGGACGAGGTGGAGCGAACGCGGGTAACATCGCACACTTCAACATGGACGCCGAGTACCGATCGAACCAAGAGCTGGCCGCTTCGGGAGAGACGTTCCAGCACAGAGAAGTCAAAGCCATTGCGCCTGGAAAGCACAGCCTGCAGCAGCTCGTCAACAACGTCAAGAGTCAAACGGATGCTCTGGAGGACAAGTGGGCGGAGGGCCGGAGGAATCGCGGCGAGGGCGGGAGCAAGTATGGATTTTGAGGTTGGCTTCCAGACTTGTGACTCTGTTGCATAGTCAAGTAGCGTCGAGAGTGATGTTCATGAGGTTTATCATTGGCCGTGAAAGAGATATCCAAGGCAAGCTCATTGATTGCTACATGGCTTCCAGAAAATTGGACTTTTCCTCGCCTGGCACACAACAACCTGCTACACTACCCAGGGTTATATGTTCTAAACCCGGCTTGATCACACTCGTTGCACTACGATCTGCAACTCAACGGCAACGACATCGGTCGTATGATTATCTCTGGATCTTGTGAGGGAATGAGATAACTTCCCTCTGGTAGCAAGAGATCGTCGAGATCAGCAACATGATCGAATACATATGACTACCGGTGTCGGCACTCCTGGACGACAAAATTGACGGACTTGCAGGTGTTGTTCGCAGTACAAAATTTGTCCATTATCTCTGTCACGCAGGAACAGCACCAGCATTATTACTTTTTTTCTCAAGCCATCCCCGCCGTCTCTCCACCATCATGATCGTGTCGTCTTTCCGGGGATATGTCGCGATCTCGGACGAATTACTTGCAAGGAGGGCGCACCCATGTAAGTGAACTGCTGCTAACGTAGTGGTACGTAGTTTCTTGCTTTCTTGGCAATAATTCTTGCGGTAGCCAGCTGGTACAATCACCCAGACCAACTACCGAAAGTCAGAAAATTGTATCGGCATGTCTGGCGTGCTGTGCATGGTCAATCATTTGATTGGTGGCCATGTCCGTTTTTCTGCTCATGGCCCTTGTCGTCTTCGTATATGACGGTATCCATGCTCCCCCTGGCCTCTCGTTCTTTTAGCGCGCTTTGCCCGCAAGCAATACTGGGTATTGATGACAATTGGTGGCCGGGCGCGGTGGGACATCGGTGGAGTGTGGTTGGGTCTGGGGAGGTTTGCGATGATGATAAGATGTTTGTCTTATCTCAAATAACATCATCGTCTTAGTGGTGGTACAGTATGTCTTCGTTGTGGGCATGTCAAGGTGTGAGGAAAACAAAACATGAAGCTTTTAGACTTTCTACCCAGAAACGCCACTTTTCGCAACGAAGGATTTGTGTACTGAAGCTTTTTGTGTTGCGTTGCGGGGGATGGTCGACCGGTGCAAAGGTTACCACTTATTTGAAACACATACATACTGCATGCACCGTTCCCCTCCTGTGGGCTCCTTTCCTGCATACTGTACGTCTTGACGACGTGACGACTTCACGATCGATCAGGGGTGCGAGAGGACGGTTATGCTTTGGACAGGCCTCGAAAGCCTCCAAGTGCCGTGCGCGTGTCTTCGTGTCCTTGCGTAGCCACGTGTTTGTACCCCGGGCGCCATCTTCATTGCCTGTGCTGGTCTGGTGAAATTGGGCAGACTGATGCGATGATGGCCGGGCAGGGGACAGGCTGAGCTGTGTCTATCGGGCCTCTGGGGAACAACAATGTGTGGCCATCAACTGCTGCGATCCGCTCAGTGGTCGATTACTTGGATTCCTTCTCTGGCCGTTCAGATCGGCGCATTTGCAGACGACAAGGCAGGTCCTGCGCAGCTTATCACATGATTCAAGCGTGTCAGCATGTCAGTGGAAAAAACCGTTGTCTGTCGGTCGGCGATGGTTCGAACGGATGTGGAGAGGTGGAGTCCTTGCCAGTCTTCGCTGGAAAAACGATAGTTTTTGAGTGGCAATTCATACACATACTTGACATTTATCCTGCACACACCTTCCTGGATTCCGGAATTGCATCAAGCAATAACCAAGCGTGTAGCGAACATGCATATCGTGGCGGAAAGGCTGCATGGCCAGTAGATTAATCGATTCCTTACCGGGTACACGGCTGAATGCTGAAAGAAAAGCACAGACATGCGAGCATCGAGTCAGGAGTAGTGTCGGGACTCAGGACTACTCAAGGCGACACAGACGGGGAGCGATGGCCCGCCCTTGCGGTCCAGCAGTAGCACGAACTGATGGTGTGCTGTCAAGTGTCACCTGTCACTCTCCTGAAGCCCATGTGAAGTCGTTACGGACCTCTGCGGCCATGTCAACCCAAAGTTCGGGCTGTCAAAAGTCAATCAGCACCTCATTTACAGGGAGGCTTGACCTCACGTCTTAAAAGCTGACATGCATGTCGCCTATATGCTTCCAGGAACAAACTTCCCAAACGCACTCACCACCGAGAGAGACTACTCCAGCAGTCCCAGGCGAGCGACCCAGCTGCATTCCGATCTACAATGCGCTCTGACGCTCTTACAGTAGCACTTGAGGGCTCACTACAACCCTGAGCCCTCGTGAGCTCTAACTGGGGATCCTTCACTTCGCCATCTCTAGCGAACCAGTAGTAGGCGTCTTCAATATGCAGGTACGCAGACGCATGCCGCACGTGAACTTCTGCCGCTTGGGGTGCTAAAAGGCCGGCCCTGCTCGCCGGTCCCACCCCCAACGACGATCAGCCCTCATGCCACCCAGGGAGGAATAGATTGGGTGATGTGGTATAAGTGCGTGATGCGGCTGTGATCCCCAGCTCCCTGGTGGTGTTGGCTACTTATCACACGCACGTGTTCCTTCTGGTTTGTACATCCACCTTTTCGCTGTATTTGTTCCAATTTTGCCCTAATTCAATACATTACCCATCCCACTACGACAATCACTCGCTTGTTGCTTACACGAAAAGATGGCTGCCGGTGGCCATACCAGCGGAGACTCAGTGGCCGGTGTGACTATCGCCTTCACGGTCGTGTCTGTTGTCGGCACATTATTAAGACTCTACACTCGCTTCATCCTCAATGGAATGGCCGGACCTGATGATATCGTCATTGCCATTGCAACGGTACGTCGGAACATCACTACCAGCACGATCAAGACTGACAGTCTATACAGACATTGGCAGTGGGACTCACAACCACGATGTGCGTCCAAGGTACGTAGACAGGCCCGGGACTTCCGAACAGTACAAGGGCATCTACTAACTTCAGACAGTCATATACGGCACTGGTCGTCACCAAAGCACACTCACCGAACACGAAGTCATCTGGGCCGGGAAATGGTTCTGGGCAAGCCTCTGGGTCTACTACTCGGCCCTCTTCTGCGCCAAGTTGGCCATCTTACTGCAGTATCTGCGCATCTTCCCGCAGAAGACCTTTAGGAAGATCTGCTACTCGCTCATTGCCATCATCGCCGCTTACACGTGCTGGACGGTCTTCAGTGCGATCTTCTCCTGCTATCCCATCAGCTACTTCTGGATGCAGAACGTTGATCCAACAGCAGAGGGGAAGTGTTTGAACCGTCTCGTCGTATGGTACGTAGCTCTCGGAGCCATGATCAATTCAAGGCACAATGACTAACACCTAACCAGGTTCACCAATGCTAGCTTCAACATCCTCACCGACGTGGCGATCGCAGTTCTTCCATTACCAGTCATCAAAAGCCTGAACCTCCCCAAACGACAACGCCTCGCCCTGACATTTGTCTTCTGTCTCGGCGGTATAACGTGTATCGTCTCTCTACTCCGACTACAATCCCTCTACGCCGTCTCAGTCTCCAAAGACATAAGCTGGGACAACCCGATGGCCGCCCTCTGGAGCAACCTTGAAGTCCAAATCGGCATCATCTGCTCCTGCCTACCAACCCTCAAATCAAGCCTCACGCGGATCTTCCCGCGGATCTTCGCCTCTTCTAGCCGGGGAGCCAGTTCCAATGGCGGCGTCGTGACCATCGGCGGCCACCGCAAATCGAGCGGCTATGTCATGACGACGGGCGAGAAGCGGAAGACGATGATGAAGAAGCGCGACAGCATCGGTATGCACTTCCTCAGCCGCCACACCAACAACGGAAATGGCGGCACCAAGACCGTCGAAGTCTTCGATGGTACAATGGTCGACGCCGAGGACATGGTGGGCACGCACATCAGACCTGGGTCTTCACCCGGGCCGGAGAAGGAAAGCGACAAGATCCAAGTGGTCACTGTTGTGCAGCAGGACAGTACACCGGTCACCAGAGATGGCTCGAGAGACGGGTCGGAAAGCATGCGGCAGCTTGTAGACTGATTGCAAGACGATTTTCCTTTTTGTTTTCCTCGGCCTGTTGAGAGCTGCTGCGATTGAGGCTTCGCTTTTCCTTTGTCAAGATCTAATGATACCAGCCTCGTCATGGCACCAAATCCCTGTACGAAATAGAAATACGCCACATAATCTATCGGAACCAGTGTCCCGCAAAAAACATGGAACACAAATGACCTCCAGCAGCTCCCGTGCATACATATTAACCCATTGAACATTTCATCGGGCCGAGTGTTCTGTCGGAACCATTCTTCAAGACATCAGCCTAAACCCAGCCTTCTTCGTTACCTGCATTCTGCACGAAGACACATGAAACATCCCCGTCCCCCAATCTCCGTGCCGCATCTTCTACAGACTACAGCACAGTACTACTCTATCATATATCACCATGCATAATTCAGCCCTACCCAAGTTTCCGACTTCCCAACCACGCCAACATACTCCCGTGACTCCGTATTGAAACATACGAACCGAACCGAACTGCAGGGTCTCTTTAGGGCTTAGGGCGTTCGCTTGGGAGATGGGTGAAACGAATTCCCTGTCTTACCAATATAGACGGGTACACGGGTATGCGGGCTTCGATTGATGTACTATTGTAACAAAGACAGAGTATGTACAGTATACTTCACTAACTACGCCTCCTGATTGTCAGAGATCCGGGAAATGCTTTGCCATGGTTTACCAACGGGATTTCCAATACTAGTAACTGATTCTGTGAGGACCAAACTTCTGTAACAACCATGTTGTTTTTTTCAACACTACAATGGTGCTTAGGGCGAGCTGGGAAAACTCGAGTCGACGTCTAACTATAGTCCTGAGCGAGCATCTCACTGGCACAGTCCAGATCTCATTCGCTTTGTAAAGGTTGGTAGCATCAAGATGCCTCGGACGTGGCCGAAGAGATCTGGGTTGATCGATGATTTTGTGGAGAAATTCGTCGAAAAAAGCGAACAGTTGGAACGATGAATCTCCGACCAACCCATCAATATCACTTAGAAGCTCTCAGAGGGTTGTGAGTCTTGATCTTGATCTTGGTGGTCTTTGGGTAAAACATGTGAATGCTATCGAGCGATATCGTACAGGCGAAGCCAACACCAACCCTAACCCTAGACAAATCCGAATCTAACAATCTCATCAATCAATACTCGATCTTGATCAGAAAATGACATCCCTAACTATTGCAAAGCCTGTGTTCAATGAGCTGGAAGAGATCTCAAGCTTGGCTAGAGAGATCAGAGGAATCAGACTCGCGTGGATTGGATCGATTGAATAGTAAAGGTGTTTATGGGAAGAGATCCGTATAAGATCTAGATCTCGAAATGTAAAGAAAGCAGACTGCACCTGTTAGGAGTCTGAGTGCGAGCTCATAGGGTCGTTGACGGGTATCCTTATGGCATTCTCGTCTTGCGCGATCGTTGGTGCCTCTGTTGTTACTGATTCCATGTCTTCGACTCTGTGTTTCTCATATATACATCGAATACAATACACACACATCACATCATCAGAACCAAAGATCGTTAGAAGGAAAGACGAAGTAAAAGTCCGTCATGACTTTGAACGAAAGGAAAAAAAAAAGGTGGTATCGTATCCAAAACTCAAACTCAAACTCAAACATCATTCTTCAATTTCTCCCCGTACTTTTTTGTGATTTTGACCGAACACTCTTTGTTTGTGTTTTACTAGCCAGAAATGCTTCCCCTCCTGGGGTCGTTGCCGCCCTTGACCCTGCCAATGCCGACCATCTGCAGCATCTCCTTCCAGAAGCTGACGGGAGGGCCGTAGAAGGTCTCTTCGTAGGCGTCGATACTGGGAGCCTCCCAGACCAGGTCTGCCTCGAGAGGGCGGACCATTCGGGTGCGCTTGAGGAGCTTCCAGCCGCTGAAAGTGACGACGGCTGTTGATGAATTGGTTAGCGTTGAAGTTGGGGTTTCCAGAGTTATGCTGGACTTACCGAGGATGAGCATGGTGTAGTAGATGAAGAAGTTCTGCACGCTCCAGGGCCTGAAGGAGGAGTAGCCGTAGAAGAGGATGATGAAGATCATCCATCCTTGGCCGATGTACGCCTGCAAGACAAGTCAGTTCAGCCGTTCCTTGATGGACTGGATGCCATGTGTGTGGGATCGCGACTTACGCTGTACGGTTGGAACCAGCCGGTGTAAGCGAACTTGCTCCTGTCAACGCCCTGAGCCTTGACGGCACGCCAGAAGAAGATGTAGGTCAAGCACATGATGTTGTAGTTGATGATACCGCCGCCAGTGATGAGGCTAGAGAAGTTAGTCACGAAAGATCTGATGTAAGAGAGTTTGAGGGCACTTACTCGATCAACCAGCCCAAAACCTCGCTAGAGGCACTGCTCAGCTGCATGAAAGACAGGCAGGGGAAGCACATGACGACGAAGAAGCAGTAAAGCGGTACACCGTTCTTGGTGCAGTAACGCAGTACCTTCGGCGCGCGACCTTCAAGAGCCAATCCGTACAAGCTGCGAGTGGCGCAGTAAGTGTAGGTGTTGCCGGCACTGAAGATCGAGGTCACCATCAAGGCGTTGACGATGTGAGGGAGAACCGAGATGCCCATGTTGGTCATGGCGATGACATAGGGCGAGGCAGCGGCCGACTTCACGCCCGTCTCTTGGACTTCGGTGAGCGTTTGGTCGTTGTAGGGAAGGACGATACCGGCGCAAAGGGCGCCCATGATGAAGAAGAGACCGAAACGCCAGTAGACAGTCTTGAAGGCGTTCTTGATGTAGATACGAGGGCGCTTGGCTTCGGCAGCCACCATGGAGATGTACTCAGGTCCGACAATACAGAAAGCCTGAAAATTCGAAAAAAATTCCAAAAATCAGCATTTCTTCTTCAAATCACAACGAATAAGAGGGAACCAACTCACAGCCGACCACATACACGCGAGGAACCCCTCAAATCGCCCCAGGCTACCACTGGAAAGGTACTCTGCAAAGGCACCGGGTTTGTTCCAGTTCCTAAAGCCGTAGGCATCACCGGCAGGGTTTCCGCCCACCATGGTGACGAAGGTGAAGGAGAACAGAATGAAGATCAAGATGACCTTGCCTGTTGACCGTGTCAGCATGCTGTTACTGACCATCGGGTTATTTAATTGAACGAGAAACGATCGTCGAACGAAATCTCGTTCAAAAAAAATACTGATAAAATCGACCCACCACCTGAAAGCCAAAATTCCGCTTCACCGTATGCTTTGACTGCGAGCATGTTGAGGAGACTAAATGTAAGGTTAGTATCGATAGATCAATGGGGCGCTCATGGAGAGAGAGAGAGAGAGAGAGGCGTGGATGTGTCGCGATCGGCAGGTTGTTGGTATTGGCAAAGGAAACGGGCTCTTGATGTGGAGGAGGATTTGGGACCAAGCGAGGCGCGTGGGAGAGGAGTAGGCGCGATGGAGAATGGGTGTGTCGCAAGGGTTCGGCGCGAATGGAGAGATGGTAGGGTTGGGCTCAAGGAAAAGTTGCTGTGGGCATGACAGGATTGGCAAGGCGCAAATGGGAATGGTAGTCGCAATGGGAGCTGTCGCGCTGGGGAAGGTCTTACCCGTAGAGGATCTATTGGGTGGCACAAGTCAGCTTGCGTTTGGGGAGGATCGATGGGGATCGATCTCGACTCACGATACAGGCCACAGGAACGGCCCAGCCAGGAATATTCTCACTCCAGAAACCCAGGACCAGTGTGAGAGCAGTGATTTCGAAGGGGATCAACAGCGCTTCGTAAATGAAGAAGTTCCAACCAGCCATAAAGCCCACTGCGTCGTCGACGAAGTGACCAGCTAAGCGAATGAATCCACCCGAGACCGGGTATTGAACGGTCATCTCGGCGATGCAGTTGTTTACCAATGCTAGCATGCAAGCGTAGATAGTGTATGCGATGAACAAGCTGCCAGGGCCGCCGCTGTGCAAGCCGCCACCGATGGAGACGAAAAGCGCGGTACCAATGCTACCACCGATCGCGATGAGCTGGATTTGACGATTGTTCAGGCGACGTTGGAGGTTGTCGGCGTTTTCGGCGATCTCGCCATCTTGGACGTGGACGATGTCGTGGCCGTCGTGGCCGTCTGGCGAATGCGAAACATACTCCTTCTCAGAAGGGCCTTTCTCCCAGAAAGGCATGGCGAAGGATCGTGCCCGAGTCGTTCGAAGGCGGTTGGAGGCGTCGACGGACGGTTAGTAATGGGGAGATAGTATACAGAGGAGGGACAAGTCAAGAAGACACAGGCAAAGGCGCGGGTCAGCAACGAAGATCAAAGGTGAACAAGGCGGCACACGGGAGTCTTTTATTGAATGACATGGGCCTGCAGCGATTGGCGAGTAGCCAGACCAGACGAGCCTGAGGAGCGTCTAGCGCAGATTCCAAGACGCCTTGAGGCACACGACCAGGGAAGCGTGGGACTCAAGCCAGTGCAAGCGAGTCTCGTCGTATGCTTTCTCCAACACGCGGGGGGACTTTGCTCCAAGCGGGTGATGCGGGGCCAGGAAGTCCAACGGCAGCGTATGAGAAGCCGTTATTGCGCCTATCGCCCAGCCTTTTCGTGACTTGATGGGCGACGGTTTGCCCCAAGCGGTAAGGTCTCACAGCCTCGAGGCAGAGCACGAAGGAAGAAGCAATTGCGCCTCATCTCTGCATGCTGTACTGATCTGCCCCAATTACGTCGTGCTTGCTGCTTCGCCCAGAGGTTTCGATCTTCGGTCCGTTTGTGAGATAAGAAATGTTGATATCGACGTGTGCTGGGCATCATTATCGAGACATCTGTTACACGGCAGCGAACTGTACTCGGCAGTCTGCCCAGCGGCGGATGCCGGGGTCGCCGAAGGGTTCAACAGGTGGCAGGCATCACTGCAGGCCCAGGCCTGCGCGGTGCCGAAGGGTCTCTGTCTGAGGCTGTACTGCATGTCTCCAAACCTTGACGAACGCCCAGGCTCTCTTGAACGTGTGCTGAGACTTTCTTGTTCGGCTCGCCACAGCCGTCAACCTTTCGCCTCTGCGTCAGCCTGGTGCTTGTTGTTGTTGTTGCATACGTCGTTGTGGCTGCTTCGTCTGACAACTTCGAAAGGTGCTGACCGACAGTTGTCAAAGAATGTCACCAGTCTTGGATGTTGAATCGCGAGTCGCGACAGACCCATGCAGTTCTGCTTTGGACTCCTAGACCGAGCCGCAGGACCGGTTGAAATGCGATCTCCGCTTTTGCCTTTCTGTCTCGATCTCTAAATGGTCGGCAAGGTTGAGAGGTTGCATGTCGCACAGACTCGAAAAGAACGCAATGGTGGAAGTCAACCTGGCTGCGTCCAATCTCACGTGGTGCCTTAGCGGCCGATCGAAACGGCGAACGCCGTCACAACCGCCGCCGTTTGTACTGTAATACTGCCATGCTTTGCTCTAAGAATTATCGTTGAATACGATTGTTATTCGACGCACTTGTCAGTAGTGAAAGTCATCAAACACTGTCGCATGGAAAATTAGCATCAATATGTCAGTGGAAAGAAGACGCGCAAATGCCGAGGCCACAGTCCCTGAGAGAACAAGCCCACCTCCGCCTCCCTCCATACTATTGCTGCCCGCTTTCCAAGTTACTAAAAAGCCGCCATGTGGAACTCCGTTATCTGGACCTTGTTGTAAAGTAGTCACGTACTGAAGTAACAAAAGCTGATGTTTACTCTTTATCAGCTGGTTCTCCACAACGTCCTATACTCAACACATGTCTCTTGACTGTTTCTGGAAAACTTCGACAAGCAGGCTGGCACTCGCTTCACTACAATGGAAAATGATTTGGACTACTTTACCGCGTGTGGACAGTCGGTCCCGTGGCTTGGAAGACCAAGAAAAGTACTTCCGGACTTGCGCTCCGCGACGGCGATGTCGACTGCTTGGACGAATCAGAGTTGTTTGCAGGTCGAGACTGCTGTGTATAACGGTCTTGCTGTGTAGTGAGTATATTGGCCTATTCGGAAACGCGTGTCTTGCCAATCGCGCGTAGGATTTCGAGGGGGAAGAAATGCCCCAAAGAGGCAGGAATAGCAATACCTTGGAGCTGGTGCTGGCGCAGACAAGCAATAGATACAAGGAAGGAGCGGCATGATAGCGGATGTGGACAGCAGCTGTGATACCAGTATTGGCAGCATTGAGGCTGTTACGAGGAGCGAAGATGTTGATGGCTTAATTGACTGCCAGATCTTCGATGGCATTGTAGCGGCATGCTGCTGGATTTGAATGCCGTAAATGGTAGCTTTGCTGATTGACGAAGGCGCTGTTTCGCCGTGTGCGGTCATATTTGCAGACGAGCCGGGAGCATAGGTCATGTTCTTGTGTCGTCGCTGCGGCAAGATGACGGAGGTGATCACACTACAACAAAGAGCAGCTCACTCAACGAGAGGCAGACCCCAGAAAGAGGCTCTAGAGGCTCTCTCAATGATAAAGATCAAAGATGCCGTACCAGAGCCGATGTGATCTCCATGAAGGACGGCTCGCGCCGAGGAGAGACTGACATTGAAGAGGAGCTCTCTCAGTGGTGATGTCTCAAAGATAATATACCAGAGTCGATGGTGACACCACAAAGAATGACTCGCTCCGACGAGAGGCTGAGGTTGATTTAGTAGCATCTCACTGGTACCAGGTTCCGGTTTAAATACCAAATCCGCTGACACCAGCAGCAGGTTCGCCAGCAGCCCAGCGCTACGGCCATCGCCTTACACCACCACTGTGAGTGCTGTCATGACCCCGACCAATAAAGACGAACGGGCATGCTCATCCTTCGCAGTACATCTCCACAACTGTCAGGATCTAACGATCTGAGATGCCGACCAGCCGGGGGTTCCAGCGCTTGAGGAAAGAAGCGTGTGTCGAAGAACCTGTGTCCTCGCCCCCCACTTGGATAATCCCAACCTCAATTACGCCGTGTTCCCGACGAAGACAACGATCTTCGAGGTCTCCCATGGCCCATCTTACTGACTCGCTCCAGCTGGGAGCATGTTCTTGGTCGTGCGGACTGTCAGGAAATCCCAAGAATGCGGATCATCACCCGATCGCCAGACATTACCCAGACAATCACGCAGTGACCACGCTGGCTTGGATCGCCGCCCTCAACTTCTTCCCAACGTCACCCACCCACCACAGATGGCACATTGAATCGACAATCGTGCAGTAGTGTTCAAACGCCTTCAGCGCGACACCATCTCTCAACTTCAGCAGGCGAAGGAAATCATCAGACAAGCACGCCGGCCATGTCCCTAGCATACGGAACTCGGAGCTGGTTTGACTCTCAGCTACCGCCTTCAACACCCCGATAAACTTCTTGCGAACGTCGTCTTCGGCAACAGCCTGCAGCTCACCCAGCGCGAACGCAGTACTACTCAACTCTGCTCTGGAACCTGGCGGAGGCGGGTCGAAGAAAGCGGCTGCGAATTTGGAATCGGGCGATACGCCGGTGCCGGCTCGCCAGAGGGCTTGTTTCCCACGAAGGACGGCGAGTAGAGCAAGCGCGTCGTCGAAAGTCAGGGCTTGTGGCTCGGTGTGAGCGTCGGCGAAGGTGAGCATACCGAGCACGGCGGCGAATGTCAGCAGGATGTCGTGCGGTTGATCCTCGCCGGGATTTTGCACGTGGTGGCGGAAGATTTGAAGTCCCAGTTGTTGGTGATACAAGCCGCGAGTGTGGTAGTTGCGTAGGGTCACGGGGTCTGAGTCGGATCTGTGTATGTGCACGTAGTGGTTCGCTGCAAGGGTGAGGATGCCGTGCATGAGCATGAGGTTGTTGTGGGCGACTGCGGGAACGACCTGCCGCCAGACTTGTTGCGCGTTGGGCGATGCCGACATGGAATTTGCTGTCGACGTGCAGAAGTGATGCATCAACATCATGTCCAGTGTGTCGTATGTTGGTCCTGTCAAGGTGGTGGCGCCATTGTCTGGCGATTCGCCGCTTGCGACTTTGGAGGCAGCGGACGAAGAAGGGGTGGAGGGTTTGATTTGGCCGTAGACACAAGTCTTCTCGTGCCTGACGCAATTCTTACATGTCGGATATGTTTGATCGCACTACGCCCGAGTTGTGAGCATGCTGTGAGTCTGTGACCAAGGGACGTCTGTCTGTCCAGGCAGTCAGGATACATGTAGGCATACCTTGACCCTCCTCGCCTTGCATTGCACACACCCAAGACGAGACTTTGTGTGCGCGCGACGGCTAGGCATGATGACGGGCAGTCGAGCTGGCTTTGTAGTGCAGAGCTTTGTGTGTGCGGGTAAACGGCTGACCGTCTCAGTGGTACTGTAGGTTAAACGATATACGACCCGGGGCGACGGCGAGGTTGCACGCGGCACGACTGGCCGACAGCGAGGTGTCGAATCCTTATGCGGTTTAGTGAACGAGCTTTCTTTCTTCCTTACGAGATGCGACTCCGAGATGCGAAAGCTGACGGGAGCCAAGCACACAAGCACCGGAGACGACTCTTTCCGGCGACAAAACGTGGCCCACACTCGCATCTCGCGTACTACGCGATGTCTTGTCAGCCAATCAAATGCGACGGTAGCGCCAAAGAAATGTCGAACCCGCTCTCTTCCTCCTTACTACTGGCCTGGGACTCGACCATGTCAGTGGCAATAATAATACCCACGCGAATCCGCCCGTCATTGCAGACAGGGCCGCGGCCTTGCATTCCGCCTTCCAGACTCACCATCTTAAGTACCAAGCACTGCACTCTACCCAGGTAGGAGAAGAGGTTTCGCCCTTTTGTTTGTCTGCAACACCGCCTCAACCTTGGACCAGTGCCAGCACCGTCCTCAGCCATGTCTACCCGATACTGTACAGAAGTCACGCCCGAGTGTCCCGTCGAATACACCACCTACGGCTACTACCCCAATCTAGGCGGCAACGTCTTTCTTCTGGTCGTCTTCGCGATATGTTTCTTCGCCCAGATCGCTATAGGGTGGAAGACCAAAGTCCGCGCGTTCACAACCGTCGTCGCCATAGGATGCGGACTTGAGGCTATCGGATACGGCGGGCGCCTGATGATGAACGAGAATCCCTGGTCTTCGGATGGGTTCAAAATGCAAGTCTGTTGCTTGATTCTGGCGCCTTCGTTCTTGGCGGCTGGCTTCTACTTGAGCATCAAGCACATTATACTCTATCTCGGAAAGGAGAGTTCTAGACTGGCTCCGCGCTGGTACACTTGGGCTGTATGTATTGGCTTGGACAGGAGCTGCTCCTCCAGCATTCCGTTCAACACACTAACGTAAACACAGTTCATCGGCTGCGACATCGTTTCCATCCTCACACAAGCAGCCGGCGGTGGAATCGCCTCGGCGGCAACACAGGGCGACAACCTTCTCGACATCGGAAACGGACTGATAATGGCCGGTATCGCATTCCAAGTCGCCACCATGGCCACTTGCATCGTCTTGACCACCGACTTTGCTTTCCGTCTCGCACGCAGCAGACGCACCAAAGCGCCTACTACCGGAACGCCCGAAGCCTTGGGAAACAAGAAGTTCCTGTTCTACCTCGGATGCTCGGCCCTGGGCTTCATGACCATCTTCATCCGATGCGTGTACCGGTAAGGAGCAACATTTGTCGATCATTCGTTTACTCCTGCTAACTCGGGTCAACAGTCTCCCCGAAATGGCCGGCGGATGGGGCGGCGAGCTTATGCGCCGTGAAAGCGAGTTCATGGTACTCGACGGAATGTAAGTTGACAACAACACCCCCCTAAGCCCTTCAGTAGCACCAACGAATTTTTTTTCTGACAAACCCACCATCAGGATGACCGCCATCGCCGCCATTTGCCTGACAGTCGCCCACCCCGGAATCTACTTCCCAACAATCAGCTCCAAGAACCGACCCGTGGCAGCCGAAGAGGGAGCCAGAACCGGCGAGAAAAATGCCTCCTCCCTGTCTTCGGGACAAGACGAGCCAGCCATGGCCCAGCGCTCGTCAAACGATCTCTCTTGAATTTCTCTGGAATGATGAGCATACCACTCAAATTAACTTCCGCGATCTTCTTTTCTCCTTTCTTGAGCGTTAAGCATTCCATTGGGAAGAACCATTTTACGACTTATAGATATGCATAGATCTCTTTTTTTTCCCCAGCAATCATGCCAACACCATCGCGCTCCGAATATCCAAATGCAACAGTGACCACTCAGATAAGACGATTTTACTTGGGTGCATCTCTCCGCGGGACTGGCGATTCTTCATGGTAAATGCCGTCGGGCTTCGACTATTCAAAATCCAACAATCGCCGCTGAGATAGACCATGTTGTTTCTCTGTATCTCTCTGGTACTGCGCCCCCCTTCACGGTGATACCATCGGGCTTCGACTAACCCCAAGTGCTATATTATCCGCTGAGATAGACGGCTTCGGATACGTGTATCTCTCACATCCAAATCAGGAATTACTTTCCTTCTTTGCCCATCTTGTGACTCCTTCTTCCCTGAAGGGAAAAAATCGCATACATCGGTGCTAGAACCAGAGACGCTTCGGACGCAAATTGCGCTTTGTACAATCCACAAAAAATTGAAACAAAGGACTAGTGCCTTGTTCAGAGCGTGATACACTCGCCCACGCGGCCTCAAGAGAGCGGGACAACATTCAGATGAAACCAAAGGTGAGAAAACAGCGCAGTTTGTTGTCAGGCCCACGTCTATATATCATATGGCCGTATAATCACATCCAAGAAAACCCCTCCGCAATGCCCTGGAGGGTACGGGCGGGAACAAAAAGATAAAATAAAACTCGCTAAAACCCTTGTTCCATCTATCTTCTCAATGATGTAGTTTCAATTCATTCAGTCATGTCTTGAAGGAAGAAGAAGAAGAAGAAGAAGAATCCTCCACACCTCAAACTCCCCTTTCCAATTCCATTTCCGTCCACCACTCTAACTTAAATCAAACCCAGCCCCACTGTTAACAGCATACAGCAACTTCTCCCTCAACTGGCCCTCACTCTTATACATCGGCAACTTCAGCAAGTTCACGCACGTACTCGCCGTCGGAATCCGCCCTTCGTCACTACTGCTATCCCTGATCGAGAAGCGCGGGTTCAGATGCGCAAAACCCAACAACGGACCTCTAGGAGTGCTCGTCACAAACTTGAGCACCTTCCTGCGGTCGGCGTCGGGCAGAGTGTCCATGACGCTCCAAAAGTGCGCCACGCTGGGGTGCTCGCGGCCGTCGTCGCCGATGGCGTACACGCCGCCGTACTGGGTGTTGCGGCGCAAATCTGCGACGTCGATGCCGGCCTGCGCGCCGCCGATGAGGGTCTGCAGCTCGGCTTGGTTGAACATGGAGAGCCAGCTGGGCTGGACGATGGAAGAGAGGCCCTTGAGGAAGGCGTTTGTCTGCGGCGCGCTCTGGCCTTGCAGGCGGTACCAGCTCATGCGGTTGAGGTAGATGAGGCGGTTCTCGTTGGTGACGGGCGTGTCGGCGCCGCGGGGGATGAGCTCGCGCTCGATGACGCGTTTCTTATCCGCGGGGCCGACGAGGTCGTCGATGGTGAAGGTCAGGCCGTAGGCGCTGGCGTCCGGAGCGGATTTGACGTCTAGCAGGCCTTTGTAGAGGGCCTCGTCAAAGTCGCGGAGGTCGTTGATGTTGGCTCTGTAGCCCGTTTCGCCGGGTGCGGAGCCGTTGTGGCCGCCGGTCAGGGCCCATTTCTTGAGGAAGAAGCCCGCGAAGGAGACGTCGACGAGGATTTCTTCGTACAGGCATTTGCCGATGATGCGGCCGAGGAACTCGTATTTGCGCAGCATTTCTCGCACGAGGACTCGCACTTCCGAGTCCTTGAGCGACATGTCCTGTAGCATCACGCGGGCGTCGTCTAGAGCTGTGGGGTTGGGGAAGAGAAGATGCTTCTCGTTCTCGATGAAGTACTTTTCGAGACCTCCATTGGCAGGGTCGAACGCTTGGTTGATGACGGACGTTAGAAATTCCTTCGTCACGCCGCCACCATCAATACCGGCTTCCTGGAGGCCGAATTCATCAAGGAACGTGATCTGTATGGGCTCTTTGAGGTCGTTGCCGAGATCGTAGAAAGCCTGGTATGCGTCCTCGAACTCGCTCTTACGCTTGATTTGCGCATGGTGGCGAGCGAGCATGTTGCGTCCGGGTTCATGCGGAGCGAACATCATGTTTGCTCTCCACGTGTCCGGGTCGACCAGGCCGTGACGTCGCTTGTGTTGATCAAGGTGTACGAACTGGCGGAAGATCTCTACGCGCGTGTGAAAGGGAATGAAGAAGGGCATGTTCTGTAGGATCTCCAGCCTCGGCGCGACCGATTCTAAGTGGCGGCGACGCTGGACTTTGCGCTGTGCACGAGCGCGGGCTTCTTGATTGCGGTGGTATCCAGCGGAGCCACGAGTTGATGTGCCAAACATGTCGTCGTCGGAATCATCAGCGCCCACGTCTTCCTCTTCCTGTTCGGCGAGGCGGTGGCGGTTTTCTTCCTCTGCCACGACTCCTGGTATGAAAGCAGTCATGTCGAACCGAGACGTCATCAGCCAATGGTCGGTCGGTAAGAAGTGTCGTCGGCTATCTCGCTCGTATATCGACCGTAGAAGACCAGTCGCAATGCCTTTGAGATAGTCAGAGGTCATACCCGGCATGCCCGCCAATGTGAGCGGCTTAGGCTCCACTTCGTCAGCAGGCTCCGAATTCGCACGGCCACCGAAATGTAGACTCAGGCTTCCTACTTCCCGAGCGGACGACATCGCATACTCGTTCAATTCGGCGGCATTGAAATACAATGTGAACCCCAAGTTCTTCAAAAACGTGACCAGGATGGCGACATCTTCGATGGGAATCGCACTCTGAGAACCGCCGACCGCCTTGCCCATGAATTCCTCGTCGTCCATAATTTTGAGCAAGAATGTGTAAAGCTCGAGAAAGACGAGTATCACAGTCCAGTCGTCCTTTTGTGACGCCGCGTTGGAAGACCGAAGAAGCCCTACTACATCACGAGAGTTTTTGCTGACAGTAGAGAAGATCGATGTTGCCTTTGTTGCATTCCAGAAGAAGCGTGTCGCGGGAATATCGTGCGAGTCGGACGGTCCAAGATACAACCACATGCGGATATCGTCAGCCTTGCGCGGAAAGCAGCGGAGTAATGTGAGAGCGTAGTTTGCGAAAAGTTGCGCGTTCGTCGTATCTTCATGGTGAGGCTCGTTTGCCCGGCTGTTGCGTACAAGCAGGTTGCGAATACTCTCCTGATTTACCAGCGCACTTGTCTGCTCGTACAGGAACGTGTTGAGTGGTAGGTCGCTTTTGGCCTTTGAGAGGACGTCACGATCGAATGCAACGTTTTCAATGTCGAGTGGCGCGCTTTCGAAATCGACTTCGTCCGCTAAGGATCCCAAAAGTCCTGCCACTATCGTCGTCATACCAGCACGAGCCCGGCCACGGAGGAAGTTGAGGTTGCCGAGCAACCACAAACGACTTCTTGTGCTCCATTGTAGATCATGGGCTTGTGACAGGGCTTCTACCAGGGATGGACGGTGCACCGCTGACTTCAACAATGAGAGCATTTGCGGGCTGAGCGGATGTCCCAGTAAAACAGCTACACCCGCATACCCACCTTCAGTCCCAAGCGGCGCGATGAGTGCATTCTGCAACGCATCTTCCGAAACGCCGCTCAAGGACGTTAGTGTCTCGTAATAAGCCACAGCATGCGCTTTGTCCATTTCAGCCGCCCGCTTCAGAGGATTTGCGGCAAACGCAAGCACGTTTAGGATGGTACTGCTTAGGTCCGCATCCTCGACACCACCTTTTGTTTTCAGCGCGACCAAGCACGCTTGCCGCAGCTTTGCATAGGCGCGCGGCCATTGTCCGCCTTCACAGGGTACCTTCTCCGACGTCGACATCTGTTTCATTCCGTACCAGCCAAGTCTTTTCATGTCCGACGGTTCCCTCTTGGGCGAATAGAATAGCAGTAATCGGTTCAGTTGTGTGAGAGATTCTTCAGCGGATGCGTAGACGCCGTCCGAACGGGGCTGTTCCTCGGCCGCGTCCCATATCTCCCGCCATGATTGAAAGGCTCGCCGCCGGGCACGGTGTCCACGCCAGACTCGCTGTATGCGACTGGAAGCCTGTATCCTCTCCCGTTGCAGTTGTCGTTGTAATCTTTCGTGCTGTGCGGATGCGATTGTAGATTGAGGGCCGGCGTTTGGATTGGCTGCAGCGAACGGGTTTGATGGTCGGCCGGAGAGGTTGACCTGGCGAGGGCGGCGCGACTGTCCAGTAAAGGATTGATACATTTCGTGGTGAGTGGTGTGAGGAGGAAGTCGATTAGCCAGATGGGAGAAGTATCAACAAGACTCCCATAAGGCTGGTATGTGGCGTGGCGTGGCGTGGTCGAAGATAAGTGATGATTATGGAAGCAGCGCAGCAGCAGCGACTTCCATCGGTCCAAGTTGATGACGAAGTCCCACGCGAGACGGGAAGATCACACGTCTGCCTTACCTTAGCCATGACCATTCAGCTCCTTGTAGCCGAGCCTCCAACCAAGCTTCCATGCTAACATGCCAATAATGCCAATCCTCTCCTCCCAGCCATGACAACCTCACTTCATCCAACCTCAGTCTTGATATATCTACCACGACCACAGCAATGGTGTATATATCCACCACCCGAAACTCGTCCCGCGGCACCCGCAAAGTCGCCACTCCATGACTGTGCTTCTGCTGCACGGCCGCCAAACCATTCGCCGTCTTCGCCCGCTAAACCAGGATGCTCTGCCCTCATCGGATGTCAAGTCAAGGCGGACAATTGTTTATTACATACGCCTGCCGAACGGTATTACACACTGCGCTCCACGGCATCAACCACTCCCCGCGTCGCATGGCACGATGTAACCGCTCACGAGATCACGCGCACGCTGTGCGACCTGAACACCGTTCTAGCTGTCTAACAATTCGCCTCGCTTGATCCTTCAGACCCGCTGTGCACTCTCTCCTTGCCCTTATCACTCCATCTCGGACGAGGATTACTGGTTCGAATGGTCATACTTCAAACTAATCGTGTCCCCGCTGCCAGACTTCGCACACCCAATTCACCTGCCTGTCTGCAAGTTCGGTGAGGGGAAACGCTGTCAGACCGCACTTCGGCGAACAGCAATGCGCGGTTCAATGCTGATCAGGAGGGCTTCTCCCATCATTCACCACCGTGTTTGCTCTCACGCATCCACAATTGCTGCTGCACTGCTACTCTGCCTTGTACCGTTGGAACGGCTTCGAACGGCCTACCTTATCTTGGCGCCGCCTGAATCGGCGTTGGCCGCGCCGCCTCGACTCTTCAAGCTGCAGGGTCGTGCACAGATTTTCTCACCCAACCACTATTGGCGCGCCAGCAAAATGTCACCACTCGAATTAGCCGAGTGTCTTTCTTCTTATATGGTCTCGAGGTCGCGCTCTGTCCTTGCTCACAATTGACTGGTGCTGAGTGGAGTTCCCTACGCCACGCTCGACAACTTTTACGTGATATTACGTCGGATCCTCAGCACGCTCCACGAGTTTCTGCAAACCTTGTTTCTCATTCTAAACGTTCAAACTGCGGCCTTACTAATTTCCTTGGGCTTGACCACGCGACTTCTGTGATCATGGCCGACTTCGAAAAGAAGCCCTCCGCTCACGTCGGAAACAATCACAACACCCCATTCGTCGACGGCAGCTCGATGTCTGGAAGCCACAACAATGATGTCGAGAAGGGAACCACCGAGCAGCTGCAGCGTCGTCTGCAATCGCGCCATTTGCAAATGATTGCGATTGGTGGAACCATTGGCACGGGTCTGGTATGTGTGGTCTCGGCAATACATGCATTGCGCAGCTCTGCAGACAAACATTTGAGCTAACTCAAACTCACAGTTTATCGGTTCTGGAGGTGCTCTCGCTACAGCTGGTCCCGCCGGCGCACTCATCGCATATGCCTTCGTCGGAACGCTCGTTTACTCGGTCATGGTCGCCATGGGCGAGATGGCTACCTTTATCCCCGTATCCGGAGCCTTCACAGCCTACGCCAGCCGCTTTATTGATAAGAGTCTTGGGTTTGCAATGGGATGGATATACTGGTTCTCTTGGGCGATCACATTCGCACTCGAACTTACGGCTACTGGATTGATCATCCAATACTGGGTACCGGACATTGAGATTGGCATCTTCATTGGCATTTTCTTCGTGTTCATTACGGCTCTGAACTTTATGCCAGTGTCGATCTACGGAGAAGTCGAGTTCTGGTTCGCCAGCATCAAGGTGGTTACCGTTGTTGGCTTTATCCTCTTTGGTATCTGCATCAACGCTGGTGCAGGCGAAAAGGGCTACATTGGATTCAAATACTGGAACAACCCCGGAGCCTTCAACCCGTATTTGACCGACGCGAGCAGCATCCTCGCCAACAACTTGCCCCTCGCAAAATTCGTCGGCTTCTGGGCTGTCTTGATCCAGGCAGGATTCTCTTACCAAGGAACCGAGCTCGTCGGTATTGCTGCCGGAGAGACCGAGAACCCGCGTAAGAACGTGCCCAAGGCTATCAAGCAGACCTTCTGGCGCATTTTGCTCTTCTTCGTCCTTACGATCCTCATGATCGGTATTCTGATTCCTTCGGACGACCCCAACCTTCTCAACGATACCACAGACGCCAACAGCTCTCCTTTCGTGGTCGCAGCGAACCTTGCGGGTGTATCCGTATTGCCAGACATCATCAACGGTGTCCTTTTCACCGTCGTTCTCAGCGCTGCCAACTCGAACGTCTACTCTGGCTCTCGTATTTTGGTCGGCCTGGCGAATGAAGGCTCCGCACCGAAATTCCTCACGAGTGTCAACCGCTGGGGTGTCCCTTACAACGCCGTCGCTTTCACCGCCGCCTTTGGTCTGCTCGGATTCCTGAATGAGTCTTCGAGCGGAGGCGAGGTCTTCAACTGGTTCGTCAACATCTCCGGTGTGGCCGGTTTCATCTCCTGGACCTGCATCGGCCTCTCGCACATCGCCTTCATGCGCGCCTGCGAGGCACAAGGGATTGTCCGCAGCACCCTCCCCTACATTGCGCCCTTCCAGCCGTGGTTCACTTGGTACGGCGTGGGCTTCAACATCCTGATCATCCTCACACAAGGCTTCACGTCGTTCGTGCCGTGGGACACTTCCAGCTTCTTCACCGCGTACATCAGTCTGATCCTGTTCGTCGTTCTGTACGTCGGACACAAGCTGTGGACGCGCTGCCCGTATGTGTCTTCTCTTGAAGCAGACCTTCTCTCCGGCCGCAAGGAACTCGAGGAGTGGGTGCCTGAAGCGAAGCCTACAACTCTCTGGGGCAAGGTTTGCGCGTGGCTTGGTTGAATTATGCGGCTGTGGCTGCAACTTGCATTTTTTTCCGGGGTCCTGTTTATTTAGCGTGGGGCATCAATTCACAAAATTGTGTATTATTATTTGTTATGATGGGGATAGAGTGGGGGAAAACCAATCAGGATCCAATCACATTTTTTTCACCACCCAAGATCGTATCGTTCTATATCGCCTAATCTTCTTACTCCTTGCCTGTTCTTCGCCGCCCTCGCGTATGACATCGACCGCGAGGTGTTGATATTGACAGAAGACGGGACTCGAGCGGACCGTTGTTAAAAGAATGACACACAACTTGTCCGAAGCGTACAGAACATGACCACACCAGCAAATCGAACGATCACGCTCACCAAAGCCACATTCAACAACAACAACAACAACAACAACAACAACAACAACAACAACAACAACAACAACAA
>Ga0265798_10000930_pt1 | contig 46938 bp, 33 predicted proteins | sample P3T30metagenome_FD_192430 | JGI IMG/M metagenome (GOLD analysis project Ga0265798, IMG submission 192430) | Plant litter microbial communities from East Loma Ridge, Irvine, California - P3 T30 | ecosystem: Environmental > Terrestrial > Plant litter > Unclassified | place: USA: California...
ACAAGCCTGTACCTTACCAGAATGGTGTGCAGCCACGAAGGACTCGCGAATACATGATCGATGATCAGCGTTTTGCAGCGCGTAGACCGGATGTTCAGGTTTATGAAAGTGATGTTCTAACCGAAGATATTACCCTGACAGGTCCACTTATGGCGAAGCTCAGGGTATCTACAACCGGAACCGACGCAGACTATGTCGTTAAATTAATCGATGTTTATCCGGAAGATGCAGCAGCACCGCAGCCAAATACAAGCAATACATTAATGGGCGGGTATCAAATGTTGGTTCGGGGCGAAGTGATGCGTGGTAAATTCCGCAACAGCTTCGAAAAACCAGAACCTTTTGTTCCGGGTAAAATTACGGCGGTGAACTACAGCTTGCCTGATGTTGGCCATACCTTCAAAAAAGGTCATAAGATCATGATTCAGGTGCAAAACTCCTGGTTCCCGTTGGTAGATCGTAATCCGCAAAAATTCGTGGATATTTACAACGCACAGGATTCAGATTTTCAGAAGGCAACACACCGCATTTACCATGATGCTGAAAATCCATCATCGCTGGTCGTGACCGTTTTAAAGTAATACAACCTTAAAGAATTAACATGATTTATATGTTCAAAAAAACGTTGAGTGCACTGGCCGTCGCTTGTTTGATCCAGGCTTCCGCCACTGGGCAGGTCCTGCATAAGGAAGAAAAAACTACACGCGCAGATACCCTAAGAGGTATGCTCACGCCATTAAGAACCTGCTACGACATCAACTACTACCATCTTGATGTGAAGATTGATATTGAAGACAGATCCGTATCGGGTAGTAACAAATTTGTTTTTACCGCCACAGATACCTTCAAGAAGCTACAATTCGATCTATTTGCGAATCTTAAAGTAGACCGAGTAGTTTATAAAGGCAAGAATATTCCTTTCACCCGGGAGTTTAATGCGGTTTTCGTTACTTTCCCAGCCCCAATTAAGAAGGGCAGCAAGGATGAGTTCACCGTTTATTATGGCGGCAAGCCTCAAGTGGCAAATCGCCCACCATGGGATGGTGGTTTCATTTTTAGAAAGGATGAAGCAGGAAACCCATTTGTATCTGTCGCCTGCCAGGGCCTCGGTGCAAGTGTTTGGTGGCCGAATAAAGACCACCAGAGCGATGAGGTGGATAGCATGATGATTAGTATTTCCGCACCTCGGGACCTACAAGAAATTTCAAATGGCCGATTAAGAAGTCGTGTAGAAAAGCCCGATGGCTACATGCAACACAACTGGTTTGTGTCCAATCCGATCAACAATTATGATGTGAGTTTCTACATCGGTAAATACTCGCACTGGACAGACACCTATCAGGGGGAAGAAGGTCCACTAACGATCGACTACTGGGCGCTGAAACAAGACAGTACTAAGGCGCGTGCGCACTGGGAAGCGGATACAAAACCCATGCTGAAGAGCTTTGAACATTGGTTCGGTCCTTATCCATGGTATAAAGACGGCTACAAGCTGGTACAGGCACCACACCTGGGTATGGAACATCAAAGTGCGGTTGCTTATGGCAACCAGTTCAAAAAAGGTTACCTGGGACGCGATCTATCCGGCTCAGGATGGGGATTGAAGTTCGATTTTATCATTGTGCATGAAAGCGGTCATGAGTGGTTCGGAAACAACATCACTGCAAAAGATATCGCCGACATGTGGATACATGAAAGTTTTACCAACTATTCGGAGACTTTGTTTACACAAAGTTTGTACGGCAAAGAAGCGGCTGATGCATACGTACAAGGCATTCGCCGAGGGGTCGCAAATGATATCCCAATCATTGGTCCTTATAACGTAAACAAAGAAGGCTCTGGAGACATGTACCCGAAAGGCGCAAACATGATCCACATCATCCGTCAGCTTATTGATGATGACGACAAGTTCAGATCTATCCTCCGTGGAATGAACAAAACTTTTTACCACAAAACGGTAACTACAGCTGAGATAGAAAACTATATCGCAAAACAAAGCGGACTGAACTTGTCTAAGATCTTTGATCAGTACCTGCGTCATAAGGATATTCCTACTTTTGAATATAAGATCAGTAACAACAAGCTTGCTTACAGGTGGCAAACTGAGGTTAAAGACTTCAACATGCCTTTGAAGGTAACACTGAAAGGTAATGGAGATTACACCTTAATACAGCCAACAACAGCCTGGAAAGAGATTTCAATAGATAGCGCGGTAGACAAGGAGTCGTTTAAGACGGACCCTAACTTCTATATAAACTTGAAGCAGGCGAACTAGTAAATTCTTGCTGTAAACAAAAGCGGCGCACCTGATTGGGTGCGCCGCTTTTGTTTATGTTATAAAATCTAGATGCCCAATAGTAGACGTGCAGGATCTTCTAATAGTTGTTTCACTCGAACAAGGAAACCAACGGATTCACGGCCATCAATGATTCTATGATCGTAAGATAATGCGATGTACATCATCGGGCGGATCACAACCTCTCCTTTTTCAGCAATTGGACGCTCAATGATGTTATGCATACCAAGGATTGCAGATTGCGGTGCATTGATGATCGGGGTAGACATCATTGATCCGAACACACCACCATTGGTGATGGTAAAGGTACCACCTGTCATTTCTTCGATTGATAGTTTGTTATCACGTGCCTTCAAGGCAAGTTCAAGAACAGATTTCTCGATCTGCGCAAGGCTCATGCTTTCAGCATTTCTAATTACCGGTACAACAAGTCCTTTAGGTGCAGAAACGGCAATAGAAACATCAACAAAATCATTGTAAACGATTTCTTCGCCATCAATACGTGCATTAACTGCAGAAAATTCTTTTAACGCTTCACAAACTGCTTTAGTGAAAAAGCTCATGAAACCAAGGCCCACACCGTGTTTCTCTTTAAATTGCTCTTTGTACTTTCCTCTAAGATCCATGATTGGTTTCATGTTCACCTCGTTGAAAGTGGTTAGCATTGCAGTTTCATTTTTAACCGTAACCAGGCGCTTTGCAACAGTTTTACGCAAAGGCGTCATTTTCTGTCGTCTTTCGCTTCTGGATCCCGGAGCTGCAGCAACCGCTGGCTGTGCTTTTTCCGCAGCTTTAGCAGCAGGTTGCGTGGCCGCTTTTTCTGCTTTTAATGCATCTTCTTTGGTGATTCTTCCGTCAACACCAGTACCAGTTACAGCACCAGCATCAACGCCCTTCTCGGCAAGAATTTTACCTGCACTTGGTGAAGGCGTACCAGTTGCATAGCTTGAACCGTTACCAGTTGCTGTTGGTGCAGAAGTTTTCTGTTCTTCAGCAGGTTTTTCTTCAGCAGCAGGCGCTGCCTTTGGTGCAGCTGCACCACCTGCTTCAATCGTACATACAACAGCACCAATTGCTAATGTATCACCTTCGTTTGCTACGGTTTTTAAAGTTCCAGCCTGTTCTGCAGTTAGCTCGAAAGTTGCTTTGTCTGATTCCAGCTCAGCAATAACTTCGTCCATTTCAACTACATCACCATCATTTTTCAACCATTGTGATAAAACAACTTCAGTGATCGATTCACCTACTGGTGGAACTTTTATTTCTAAACTCATAATTGATGTATTATATCTTAATCTACATTAAAAACTTTACTCTCTGATTTATCAGCAATATCCTTTACATTCTGCGTTACGGGAACTTCTAATGCTTTTGCAATGATGTATGCTTGTTGATCGGCATGCTGTTTCGCGTAGCCTGTAGCAGTACTGCTGCTTTCTTTTCTCGAGATCACCTCAATATCTTTAAAGAAGGTCTTTCTTGTTTTACGAGATAAGAATGGCCAAGCGCCCATGTTCTCCGGTTCTTCCTGAACCCAGATTGCCTCAGTGGCATTTTCATAGGTTCTGTAAACTGCTTCCATCTGTGCAAGTGGCAATGGATATAGCTGCTCAACACGAACAATAGCAACATGTTTCAGTTGATCGTTCTGTTGTTTTTCTAACAATTCATAGTAGATCTTACCTGAGCAGAATAATACACGCGTCACATCTGCAGGTTTTACATTTACGTCATTGATCACTTCCTGGAACTTGTTCTCTGTGAAATCCGTCAACGGTGATACACATTTAGGGTGACGCAGTAAGCTCTTCGGTGTAAATACGACCAATGGCTTTCTGAAGTCGCGTGAGAACTGTCTGCGTAGTGCATGGAAGAAGTTAGCCGGAGTGGTACAGTTAATCACCTGCATGTTGTAATCTGCACAAAGTTCCATAAAACGCTCGATCCTTGCAGAAGAGTGCTCTGGTCCCTGACCTTCATAGCCATGTGGTAACAACATTACCAAACCATTTTCACGTTGCCACTTGGTTTCTGCACTGGCCAGGTACTGGTCAATGATGATCTGTGCACCGTTGTTGAAGTCACCAAACTGCGCTTCCCATATGGTTAAAGCATTAGGGTTAGCCATGGCATAGCCGTATTCAAATCCTAGTACACCGTATTCAGAAAGGTGTGAATTATAGATGTCGAAGGTCGCTTGAGCATTGTCAAGATTTGCCAAGGGCACATATTCCTCCTCAGAATCCTCTAGCGTTAATACGGCATGACGGTGAGAGAATGTTCCTCTTTCCACATCTTGTCCACTAACACGAACACGTTTGCCTTCCATCAACAAGGTACCGTAAGCAAGTTGCTCACCCATTGCCCAATCGAAGACCTGTGTATTGTTAGCCATATTGCTTCTTTCAGCAAATAGCTTCTCAATTTTCTTAAAGAATTTCTTGTCAGATGGCAACGCAGTGATGCGCTTAGCGATATCTAATAATGTTTCTTCTTTGACAGCAGTGTTTGGAGAGGTTTCGAAATCATTTGGATTTGCGATACGCATTTCTGACCATGCACCACCAAACTTCACATCCTGATAAGTAGAGGTTAAAGCCTTAGCCTCATCTAAACGCTGCTGCAGGATGGCACGGAATTCCTTTTCAATTTCCTTCTCCTGACTTGGTTGCAGGTTGCCTTCTTTAATCAGCTGCTGGATATAGATATCTCTTGGGTTCGCATGCTTTTCAATGATCTTGTATAGCAAAGGCTGTGTGAATTTCGGCTCATCCGACTCGTTGTGTCCGAACCTTCTATAGCAAAGGATATCAATGAAAACATCGTTCTTATAACGTTGACGGTATTCCATTGCAAGGTTAATTGCATAAACCAAGGCCTCAGCATCATCACCATTCACATGGAATACCGGTGATAAAGTCACCTTAGCGATGTCCGTACAGTAAGTGCTGGTACGGGCGTCTTTGTAGTTGGTGGTGAAACCAATTTGGTTATTGATCACCAGGTGGATGGTTCCGCCGGTTTTGTAACCTTCCAGACCAGCCATTTGAATCACCTCGTATACCACACCTTGTCCGGCGATCGAAGCATCACCATGAATTAAGATCGGTGCAATTCTGGAATTGTCACCATCGTATTTAAAATCAATTTTAGACCTGGTAATACCTTCTACTACCGGGTTTACAGTCTCCAGGTGAGATGGATTTGGACACAGGCTCAGGTGTACACTCTTACCGCTGTTTGTGGTAACGTCAGTAGAATACCCCAGGTGATACTTTACGTCACCACCAAACGGTGATTCTGCGCTGTAAGCCTTACCTTCAAATTCAGCAAAGATGTCCTTATATGTTTTCTGCATGATATTGGCAAGAACGTTCAGACGGCCACGGTGAGCCATACCGATCACGAACTCTTCAATACCAAGATTAGAACCTTTTTCTATTATAGAGTCAAGTGCAGGAATTAGTGCTTCAGCACCTTCAAGAGAGAACCGCTTTTGCCCAAGGAACTTTGTTCCAAGGAAGTTCTCAAAACTTACAGCTTGATTAAGTTTAGTGAGGATACGCATTTTCTCATCTACTGAGAAACGTGGCGTATTACGCGCACTTTCCATTTTCTTTTCAATCCAGGAAAGTACTTCAGGAGTTCGAACAAACTTGTATTCTGCGCCAATAGATCCGCAATAGGTTTGTTCAAGGAATGCGATGATGTCAGACAACTTTGCTGCTCCAATTCCAATTTCAACACCAGAGTTAAATACTGTTTCAAGATCAGCCTCGCTTAAACCAAAGTTTTCAAGCGACAATGTCGGCATATGCTTGCGACGCTCTCTTACAGGGTTCGTTTTGGTAAATAAATGGCCGCGTTGACGGTATCCATTTATCATATTTAAAACATTTACTTCTTTTAAAAATTGCTCAGGGGCTACGTCATTTATTGTGGTTCCTGATGCTTCTCTTCCAAAATCAAATCCTTCAAAAAACTTCTGCCAGCCAAATTCTACAGACTGGGGATCTTGTTTGTAAAGTTGGTACTGCGCATCGATATATTCCGCGTTTTCACCGCTGAGATAAGACAAATTATCCATGTGTTTCAAGTGCTATAAGTCATGCAAAATTAGGATTTTACCAATAAGAACGGGTAAAATACTTCATATTTCTTCCAGAAAGCCCACTAAATCACATACATTTTTTAATGGCTTTAATTGATCATTAACGACAATATCAAATTCAGAGATTAAACTTCCAGCTACAATCAGAGGAACGTTTAGATTTTCAATTACTTTTCCCAGAATTTTATTGATGTCTTTGCCAAGGTTCAAGGAGGTAAATACAACAAAGCCATAGTCAGGTTTATAACTTTCAATAACCTTTTTAAGATCAGTCACCGGAGTTCCCTGCCCAAGGTAGAGGGTTTCATGGCCACAGCTTTTCAAAAGGTATCTCGCAAAAAGCAGTCCGGTTTCATGAATTTCAGCTTCAGGCAAAAACAACAGGAACTTTTTAGCCTTTTTAGCCTTAGGTTTATCAACCTTGTCAATTTCAACAATTAGCCGGTCGCGGATCAGGTTCGCTGCAAAATGTTCATGAGATGGATCTATTGCACCAATCTGCCACAACATACCGATCTTCTTCATAAAAGGGAAAAGCACCTGATCCATTGTTTTTGTTAAACCAAGTTCTGAAATGCAGCTGGCCAGGATTTTTGAAAATGCAGCTTCATCAAATTTTATTGTAGCGTTGGAAAGGTTAATCAGCTGAACTGACTCATTGCCCCAATCTGTTTTAAGCTGCAGCACCAGATCGGCAATCTTCTTCTTGCTCATTTGAGCAATCTTACTGATCTTATAACCATTTTCATTGAGCGCTACTATATTGAGCAACATCTTCAGATCTTCCTCATCATAATATCTAATATTTGTAGGCGTACGTTTGGGGGGTACCAGATTGTACCGGATTTCCCAAGCTCGAATGGTATGAGCCTTAATTCCAATCAGTCCTTCTATATCGCTTATCGAGTAATTCCTCACGTGCTTACAACAACCATACAGCAGGTTTGTTTATAAACTGAAACATTCAGCAAGCTTCTAATCAATCGATTAGATTAGGTGACCTAATGTCTAAGATCCCAAGAAATGAAGAAATCAGGCTACAGCAGGAATATTAAGAATCTTCAGGTACTTGTCCACATCAAAGCCATTCTTAGATTTCAGCCCTGAAATACTGTCTGCAATACACTTCCAGTTGCCCCAATTACTCGCAGCTGTATAGTCCACAAGTTGTTCTTCGAAATATGCCGCCCCTTTCATCCAGTCATACTTCAACACATGTACCAGGAAGGTCGCGGTCAGCACTCGGCCGTAATTGGACAGGTATCCCGTTTCCGCCAGGGACTTCATATAGCCGTCTATCAACGAATGCCCCGTTTCGCCACTTTTCCACTGTTCGAAGCTCGCTGTTGAGATTGTATCATCCTTAGCCAGCACTGGTGCTGTACTTTCGAGATAAGGCGCACCATGCTTTTTAAACATAAAGCGGAAGTAATCCCGCTTAAATAAGCCCAGAATAAGATTGGTGAAATTGGTATTGTTGCCAAAACGTTCCTCCGCAGCTTTAACGGCCCAATAGACCATGCGCGGCGATAAGCAACCGATAGACAACCATGGTGACAGCTGTGAGATGTACCCTGAGGGGTCTGCATGCCTTGCGGAAACTTTAATATAAATACTGGAATCCGGCCGGAGCAGGTCGTCTAAGTGTTTAAGCCCCTCCTGCTCCCCCCCACTTATACCAGATGCACGAACATCCGTTTCTGGAACTACATTATCATAAAGTTCCATCAGCGAAGGCAGCTGTCCCCATTCCTCACCGGGAACAAAAGCAATTTCCAAGGGTATCTCAAAGCAAGCCTTAACGATTGCGTCACGCTCGGTTTTCTTCCTGAACTGCGTAAATACATCAGGAATATCCTTAATTGGAAAAGGAAGATCTTCTTTATTGTATAAGGTATGACCAATAAAGTGCTTCAGGTTAACTTCAATCTTCCATAGCCGGTCCTCGACATTGGCAGATACCCTCGTTTCTGCAGGTGCTACCTCACGATGGTGATAAACCTCTGTGATGGCATACTGTTCCACAAGCCCGGCAATATGGTCTTCTGGTAAACCGTGAATAATCAATAGATCACCTCCCAATCGCTGGAACGAATTCCTAAGATCTGCAACACTTTCCAGGAGGAAGTTCGTTCGAAGCACACTGGATTTGTGAAAACTCGACTGGTCAAAATGCCTTGGATCAAAAAAATACACCGGCAAAATAGCCTCCGACTTAGCAATCGCTTCAACCAACATTTCATTATCATGTAAGCGAAGGTCATTTCTAAACCAGACTAATATGCGTTTGGATTTCATCAAGGGCGAGGACATAGTGTGTTTTACAAAAATATACGATATTTTAGGTTAGCAGAAATCGGCCGGCGAATAATTACACAATCGAAACAAATCACCCTTGTTTTCTCCCATTTAGAAGCTATAATCCGGAAAACAAAACCAATCAAGCTTAAAATAGTTATGAGATTATGGAAAAACGCGTACTAATAACGGGAGCAACCGGGATGATCGGCAAAAAACTTGTGCCTGCGCTGATCGAAAAGGGGTACAAGATCTCTATGCTCAGCAGAAGTGCACGCCCGCTGCCAAACACACGAGTTTTCCTTTGGAATGTTGAAAATCAAACTATAGATATCGGTTGCTTTGAAGGTGTAACGGCCATCATCCATCTTGCTGGTGAAAACATCGCCAGCAAACGCTGGACCCCAAAAAGAAAACAGCAAATACTAGACAGCAGAGTTCAATCAACAAAGTTACTTTATAAAGGTCTAGCAAGTTGCAGCCACACCGTGAGCACGTTGATCTCAGCTTCCGCGGTTGGCTTCTACGGAAACCGCGGAGATGAAGTATTAACAGAAATCAGTAATCCAGGTGATGACTTTCTGGCAAACTGTTGCATCCAGTGGGAAGCTGCGGTAGATGAAGGTACCCATCAAAATCTACGCATTGTAAAACTCCGTACCGGTTTCATTCTCGATAAAGCCACCGGCGGATTGCCTTTGATGGCCCTGCCTGTAAAGTTGTTCCTCGGAGCACCATTAGGTTCCGGAAGACAATGGATTCCCTGGATTCATTTGCATGACATGGTTAACCTCTATATACATGCACTTGAAAATTCGATGCAGGGGGTGTTTAATGCTACAGCACCAGCACCTGTAACCAATAAAACATTTACTAAAAGCATTGCGCATGTGCTGCAACGCCCAGTTTGGGCCGTTCATGTACCAGCAGCACTGATAAAGGGCATTATGGGCGAAATGAGTGCTGTGGCACTTTCCAGTACCAACACCTCCGCGCAAAAAGTGCTTAACACCGGATTTAACTTTAAATACAACCAGCTGCAGGATGCCCTGACAGAAATCTACTTATGAACCAAGAAATATGCATATGCTGGCTCCGCCGCGATTTAAGACTTGAAGATCATGCAGCACTCCACGCGGCTTTGAAGTCGGGATACCCGGTACTACTATTATTCATTTTTGACAAGGCCATTCTGGATCCTTTACCGAAAGCAGACCGCAGGCTGGTCTTTATCCATCGCAATATCGCAACACTGAAAGCGCGCTTAGAGGAAACTGGAAGTTCCATGCTCGTGAAATATGGTTTTCCAGAAACTGTTTTTGAAGATTTGCTCAATACGTACGATGTCAAAGCTGTATACACCAATCACGATTACGAACCTTACGCGAAACAGCGCGACACCAAGGTATCGGAAAGCCTCCACAAAAAAAATATCCCCTTTAACACGTTCAAAGATCAGGTGATCTTCGAACGGGCTGAGGTCGTTAAACCAGACGGAAAGCCTTATACGGTATTCACTCCCTATTCCAAACAGTGGAAAAGCAAGCTGAACGACTTTTACATTAAGGCATACCCAACTAAGAAATACTTCAATAAGCTGTATTCCTGCAAGCCATATCCGATGTTGACCTTAATAGATCTAGGCTTTGAAGACCTGGACATTGAATTTCCGAATGTCAACTTTGCTGAAAAGCTTGCAAGCTACGAGCTCCGCCGTGACTACCCTGCAGACGATGCAACCAGTTACATCGGACTGCATTTGCGATTTGGGACCATCAGCATACGTGAGGCAGCCAGGACTGCGCTTGGGAACAATGCCGAAAAGTGGCTGTCGGAATTAATCTGGCGGGATTTTTACATGATGATCCTGGATCATTTCCCGCAGGTGCAGCACCATGCCTTTAAACCTGCGTACGACAGGATTCAGTGGCGAAACAACGAAAAGGAATTTGAGGCTTGGTGCCAGGGCAAAACGGGTTACCCCATTGTGGACGCCGGCATGCGGCAGCTGAACCAAACAGGCTTCATGCATAACCGGGTTCGAATGGTGGTCGCCAGTTTTCTGACAAAACACCTGCTTATCGACTGGCGCTGGGGAGAAGCCTACTTTGCAGAGCAACTGTTAGACTATGAATTGGCTAGTAATGTGGGTGGATGGCAATGGGCCTGCGGCAGCGGGAATGATGCCGCACCTTTTTTCCGCGTGTTTAACCCAGAACTTCAGGCTAAAAAGTTTGATCCAAAAAACCTCTACATCTACAAATGGGCACCCCAGTATAAAGAAGAAAAGCATGATCCACCAATTGTAGATCATGCTTTTGCCAGAGATCGAATGCTCCGTGTATATAAGGCTGCTTTAAATGGAGACCCGATTTAGTTTACAACTTTCCTTACTTCGACATCGAAATCTAATATCGCATTCATTTTAATTTTACTTTGTGCGTTTGTTCCATAAGCTAGACCCGATGGTATGAAAATTCTCATTTTTCCACCTTCCTTAATCAATGGCAACGCTTTTTGCCAACCTGGAATTACCCCACCGTTCAACGGGAAGCTCACTGCGGTATCTGTCTTATTGGAATCAAACTCGGTTCCATCAAGCAGTCGCCCAGTGTAAAAAGGATAAACAGTAGATTGTGAGTTTATTTCCTTACCACTTCCAGGCTTATCAACAATGTAATAAACGCCAGAAACATCGCGTGTTGCATTTAAACTGTTACGTTCAAGAAAGGCCTTAATCAGGTTTTCATCACGTTCAGCTTGTGAACGCTCTGCCAGGGTTGTTAACGTAAGCACCAAAGGTTCGTTTGATGGCACGTTTAACTTAGGTTCACCATTCCTGCCAAATGCCAGGTAAGAAGGTAAAAGGATAGTTGCCTCACCACCTGGTCTAAGCGCCAGGATGGTTGTACGAATTGCAGGCACTGATCTGCTTAACACGATTTTATCTGCATAACCCACCAGGTTGGCAATGTTATCAGCGTCAGTCCTGGTGTCGTAGAAACTCTTGCCATCTAACGACTTCAACACAAAATGGTATAATACCGAATCTGTATTCTTGAAGTTCTCTCCTGTACCAGGAGTCACAACTTGGTAGTAAAAGCCAGAAGGATCTTTGGTAACCTCCAGCTTATTGCTTTGGATGTACTGTGTCAGCTTCGTGTCGTCGATGGTTTCGATCTGCTCATATTCTTTTTCACACGAACTTAGGATCGTAACTGCGCCGAAAAAGGCGACAGCATATATAGATAACTTTTTAAACATCATTTATTTAGATTGTATTTTACTAATAATCAGGTTCAAGTTTAACGCCACCGCCATCGTCTGTTGCCGGATCATCATCTGGGTCTTCTCCCGGCGCTCCGCTCGGTAATTCAGCGCCCTTCCTCCAGATCGCGATAAAACTAATGGTATAGTCCAGATTTGAATTGGGTGGAATCATACCCACCTGCCGATCCGTATAAGCCATTGTGGAAGGTATCAGCAAACGCACTGTTCCCCCTGGTTTAATCTTTTTCAAGCCCTCTCGCCAACCTTCAATCAAACCGGAGTATTTTAGCCGCACCGTATCGCCTCGTTCAACAATGATACCGCTCAGCAGTTTTCCGGTATAGGTTACAACCACATCATCTCCGTCCTCAACAACATAATCGCCAACACCAGGATTGATGATCTGGCTGTACAAGCCAGTCCTATCCCTTTCAAATACCAAATTCGGTTTATCGGCCAAGAATTGCGCTATGGAGTCTGCATCTACCTGTAGTTGGGTTTCCCGGTTATATTCTACCACATCACCGCATGAAGAGAATCCTAAGCATAGGACCGCACAAGCAATAAAAAGGGCATTTCTGAACATATCGACAAAAATAGTCTTTTATATGCGAGGGAACAATTTTTAACCTTTTTTAACAACAACAAAAAACCGCCCTGCAAATTCATGCAGGGCGGTCAGCGTTATTTCATTATTGCTGACTAGTAGCAGTATTTATTTGCAGCAATCAGTTGCTGTGCAACTTCCTGCCTTGCCGCCTTCACATTAAAAGGTTCCATTTTGGTAAATCTACGTAAGCCAACCAGCATCATGCGCAGCTCATCGCCTTCAGCATAGGCCCAAAGTGCTTCCTTGCCTGCTTTGGCAACTGCATCAACAGCCTCCACAAAGTAAATGCGCATCATGTTCAATTGGCCGGCACAAGCTTCTTCGCCACGTAGGTTTACTAATTTCTCAGTTCTTAACATCGCAGATTCCGCTACATATACATAGCTCGCCATGTCGGCGATATTCATCAGGATCTCCTGTTCTTTAGACAGACTCATCATCAGCTTCTGAACGGCTGATCCTGCAACCATCAAGGTTGCTTTTTTCAGGTTCTGGATAATCTTCTTTTCCGCAGCAAATAAGGTATCATCTGGTTCGCCAAAATCGGGAATTGACATCAATTCTGATGCAACCGCTGTAGCAGGTGTCATTAGGTCCAGTTCACCCTTCATCGCACGCTTCAGCATCATATCCACGGTAAGCAAGCGGTTAATCTCGTTTGTTCCTTCAAAGATCCGGTTAATACGCGCATCACGGTAAGCACGGTCCATTGGTGCATCGGCAGAAAAACCCATCCCACCATAAACCTGCACGCCCTCATCTACAACATAATCAAGCGCCTCAGAACCCCAAACCTTTAATATTGCACATTCTACAGCGAACTGCTCGGTAGACTTTAATTTCGCTTTACTAGCATCCATCCCACCTGCAACAAGTGCTTCATAAGCATCATCAATATTTTGCCCGGCACGGTAGCTCGCACTTTCAACGGCATAAACTTTCGTTGCCATCTCTGCAAGCTTATGTCTGATCGCGCCATATTTGGAAATTACACGCTCAAATTGCACACGCTCATTGGAATAGTTGATTGCTTGGTCAATAACCTTCTTTGATGCCCCAAGCGCTGCCGCAGCAAGTTTAATACGACCAATATTCAAGATGTTCACTGCAATTTTAAACCCGTTCCCCCTATCTGAAAGCATGTTTTCCACTGGGACGTAGCAATCGTTGAAGAACACCTGACGAGTCGAAGAGCCTTTAATCCCCATTTTATGCTCCTCTGGGTTCATGGTAATACCACCAAATTCGCGCTCTACAATGAAAGCAGTCAGATTCTTATCATCATCAATCTTTGCAAATACGATGAAAATATCTGCGAAACCACCGTTGGTGATCCACATTTTTTGTCCGTTGATGATGTAGTGTTTTCCATCTTCAGACAACTTGGCTTTAGTGCGACCAGAGTTCGCATCAGAACCGGCATTTGGCTCCGTTAAGCAGTAAGAAGCTTTCCACTCCCCTGTACCTAGTTTAGGAATATACTTTGCTTTCTGCTCCTCATTACCATAATACAAAATTGGCAGGGTACCGATGCCAGTATGTGCCGACAGTGCTACAGCAAAAGAATGTCCGGCACCAATAATGTCAGCAACCAGCATAGAGGTGTTGAAGTTCTTACCAAAACCACCAAATTCTTCAGGAATAGAAACACCTAATATTCCCAGCTCCCCGGCTTTCTCCAGCAGCGACTGCATCAAGCCTTCTTCCTGTGCATCAATACGGTCCAGATTTGGAAAAACTTCTGCAGTCAGGAAATCACGGCAAGTTTGCGCGATCATTACTTGTTCTTCATCAAACTCCTCTGGAATGAAAACCTCCTGATATGGGGTCTCTGAAATTAAGAATTCACCTCCCTTTATTGTCTTTTTGTCTGTAGTGTCCATACTTGTAATATTTAGTTGAGCAAGCTCAATGATTTAAATTGATTATAACATTTCGAAGATGCCCGCAGCACCCTGCCCTGTACCCACACACATGGTTACCATGCCGTATTTTTTATCTCTTCTTTTCAGTTCATTGAACAATTGAACAGACAATTTCGCACCAGAGCAGCCTAAAGGGTGCCCTAGCGCAATGCCGCCACCGTTTACATTTAGGATATCGGTGTTAATACCAAGTTCACGAACAATGGCCAGTGATTGGGAAGCAAAAGCCTCATTTAGCTCGATCAAATCAATTTGGTTTAAGTTCATACCCGCCATTTTGAGTGCTTTGGGAATTGCCGCGATCGGACCAATCCCCATTACTCTTGGTGGTACGCCAGCAACGCTGTAGCTTACCAATCTTGCGATCGGTTCCACACCTAATTCCTTCATTTTCTGTTCAGAAACGACCAGTACAAAGGCAGCACCATCTGAGGTCTGGGAAGAGTTACCTGCCGTTACGGTTCCATCGGCGGCAAATACCGGCTTCAACTTTGCAAGTTTTTCAATTGAAGTATCCGCACGTGGCCCTTCATCAGTGTCTACCACAAAACTCCTGGTCTGCTTTTTCAAGTTTTCATCCAGATAGGTCTCGTTTACCGTAATCGGCAACACACCTGCTTTCAGGTGACCATTTTTGATGGCTTCTACTGCTCTCATGTTTGATTGGTAGGCAAAAGCATCCTGATCTTCACGGCTTACTTTGTATTCATTGGCAACTGCCTCTGCTGTCAGGCCCATGCCCCAGTACCAATCCGGGTTGTTCTTCGCAACTTCTGGGTTTGGCACCAGCTTCCAGCCGCCGAAAGGCATACCCGACATCACCTCTACGCCACCTGCAATAATACAATCGGCCATTCCACTCTTGATCTTGGACACTGCGATCGCTATGGTTTCCAATCCTGATGCGCAATAGCGGTTCACCGTCACGCCTGGAACTTTCTCGGTATCCAGCCCCATCAGGGAGATCATACGACCAATATTTAGGCCCTGTTCTGCCTCAGGCGTTGCATTCCCTACAATAACATCATCAATTTGGTCTTTATCTAAATTCGGTACCGAGGCCACCAATGCCCTTACAACATCTGCAGCCAGGTCGTCAGCCCTGGTAAAGCGAAAAACGCCACGAGGTGCTTTCCCCACTGCAGTCCGGTATCCGGCTATAATATATGCTTCCATGTTTTTTCTCTTAATGTTTTTAGAATGGTTAGTTTCTAAGCGGTTTACCCTTAGTTACAATACTTTGAATTCGTTCTAGCGTTTTGCGTTCGCCGCAGAGCGAAAGAAAAGCTTCTCTTTCCAAATCAAGCAGATATTGTTCAGTCACTTCCGTCGGCGCAGATAAATCACCTCCACACAACACATAGCCTAACTTTTCGGAGATCTTCTTGTCATGTTCGGAAATGTATTTACCCGAGTACATGCTATTTGCACCGGCATAAACGATTCCTAAGCCTTGTTTACCCAGAACTTTAATATCCTTGCGCCTCACCGGCATGGTGTAACCAGCTTCCGCCAATTCGATTGCTTTTGCTTTCGCATCCGCAATCAGGCGACTTCTATTCATAGAAACGGAATATCTGTCCTGCTGCAGATAACCAAGTTCAAAAGCCTCTTCTGCAGATGTTGACACCTTAGCCATACCAATCGTCAGGAATCGCTCTTTAAGCACATTCTGCGCAATTTGCTCTGTTTTAAACTCATCAGAGGCACGCAGGGCGAATTCTTTCGTTCCTCCCCCTCCCGGGATTACACCAACGCCAAATTCAACCAGTCCCATATAGGTTTCTGCATTCAACTGAACATGATCGGCATGCAGGCTAAACTCACATCCCCCACCCAGGGTAAGGTTGTGTGGCGCAACAACAACCGGTATTGATGAATACCGGATACGCATCGAAGTATTCTGGAACATGCGAATGGCCATATTTAACTCATCCCATTCCTGCTCTACAGCCATCATGAAGATCATACCGACATTGGCACCAGCAGAAAAATTTGCACCATCATTACCGATTACCAAACCACGATAGTCTTTCTCGGCCATGTCGATCGCTTTATTTATCGCCTGTAAGGTATCTCCACCAATCGTATTCATCTTCGAGTGGAACTCGACATTCAATATACCATCGCCCAGGTCAATGATGGATGCACCAGCATTCTTCCACACCGTCTGCTTAGAACGAAGGTTTTCCAACAGGATAAAAGCTTGTGTTCCCGGAACAGGCACATAGCTTTTGGTAGGAATATCATAATATAGCTTAATGCCATTTTCCACTTTATAAAAACTGGTATGGCCTGCCTCAAGCATTTCATGCACCCATGCAGCGGCTTCATGACCATACTTGCGCATGCCTTCAATAGATTCCGAAATTCCTACAGCATCCCAAACTTCAAACGGTCCAAGATCCCATCCAAAGCCGGCTCGCATCGCATCGTCTATCCGATACAACTCATTTGAGATCTCCGGAATGCGGTCTGAAACATATTCGAACAATCCAAAGAAAGAAGCACGGAACAACTCAGCTGCTTTATCTCTGCCTGCTGCAAATACCTTCATGCGCTCCCGTACGTTTTCAATAGACTTGGTTATGTCCAAGGTTGCAGATTTCACTTTAGCCTGCGGCTTGTACTCCAATGTCTTCAGATCAAGCGCAAGGATCTCGGTTTTACCTTCCGGCGTTTTTGTTTTTTTATAGAAACCCTGCCCGGTTTTATCGCCCAGCCAGTTGTTGCCTTCCATCTTCGACACATAGTCGGGCAGCTTGAAAAGCTCGTGTGCTTTGTCTTCAGGGCAGTTGTCGTAAAGACCTTTTGCCACTTTAATCATGGTATCTAAACCAACCACATCTGTTGTCCGGAAGGTAGCAGATTTTGGACGACCTAAGGCCGGTCCTGTATATTTGTCAACTTCCTCTACGGTAAGCTCCAATTTTTCTACCAAATGCAGTAATGACATAATGGAATACACCCCAATGCGATTCGCAATAAATGCCGGAGTATCTTTACAAAGCACAGTGGTCTTACCCAGGAACTTATCCCCATAATGCATCAGGAAGTCTATCAGTTCAGGCTTGGTATATTGCGTTGGGATAATCTCCAATAATCGCAGGTACCTTGGCGGATTAAAAAAGTGCGTACCGCAGAAATTTGCTTTAAAGTCTTCTGATCTTCCTTCCGCCATCATGTGGATTGGAATACCTGAAGTATTTGAAGAGATGATGCTGCCCGACTTACGGTATTGTTCAACCTGCTCAAAAACCTGCTTTTTGATGTCAAGATTTTCGACGACCACTTCAATGACCCAGTCATATGCCGCAATCTTCTTCATGTCGTCCTCAAAGTTCCCAGTCGTAATTTTATTGACAACAGACTTGGTATAAACTGGTGAAGGATTTGTCTTCACTGCAGTATCAAGCGCTTTATTCACAATGCTGTTTCTGTCGCCTTCTTTTGCAGGGATATCAAGCAATAAAACTTCCACTCCGATGTTTGCAAAATGGCAGGCAATGCGGGAACCCATAATGCCAGAGCCCAAAACGGCGACCTTATTTATTCTTTTGTTCATCATTTTCTATCGTACTTGTATATGCTAATGTGAGTTTATTCAACTTCTCCAGCGTTTTGATTAGATTATTCTTCTCCTGGTTACTCAGGTTTTCATTCAAAAACTCATTGAAATTTATGACTACTTCTTTAGCGAGCTTTCTTTTCTCACGACCAAAGTCCGTTAGATAAACTTTCACCGAACGCTTATCGGAAGGTGATGCCTCCCTGTAGATCAATCCAAGTTCTTCCATATTATTTAACATCCTGGATAGGCTGGTTGCCTTTACAGCCAGCAATGCCGCTAATTGTGAAACTGCAGTGCCCTCCTTATCAATATTAATCAACATGTAACCAATAGATTGTGTAATCCCAAAACCTGATGCGATCTGATTGTAAACGTTCGATACGTTCTGCCAAACCACCTTTAAAAAATAATCTACTGTCTCTTGTTGTTTCATTAATTACTATGCTTGCATAACAAAGCTAACGAAATAAAGATTGTAATCAAACAACAAAAAATAAATTTAAACTGATTTGTTGAAGGTGCTCGGGACTGGGGCATTGCCTGCAATTCAGGTAATATTACCTGCTCCAAACCTCTTTATAATCATTATCGATAAGAGAAGTTATAAACTAATTATACCCCGAAATAGTTAAGGGTATATAAGACCAATTTCTACATCTATCCTAAAACGAAAAACTATGTTTCATCATTCAAAAGACCTACAATTTAATGCTCGTGTATCAAAACCCGATCCGGCATTTGCGAATATCCTATTAGAGCAGTTTGGCGGAGAAAATGGCGAACTTGCCGCAGCCATGCAGTACTTTACGCAAGCTTTCGGTGCTAAGCAGCCTCATCCAGACAAGTATGATATGCTAATGGACATCGCAACAGAAGAGTTTTCCCACCTGGAGATCGTCGGCGCAACCATTCAGATGTTATTAAAAGGCGTAAATGGCGAGCTTAAAGATGCCGCAGATCAAAGTGAGATCATGCAAGTATTAGATGGTAAAGCTGCCAAAGAAAATATTATCCACGCTGCATTACATGCCAATCCACAGTTTCCAATCATCACAGGCGGCGGACCAACTTTAAGAAACAGTCAAGGTATTCCATGGTGTGCCTCTTATATCCACTCTAATGGTGATCTTACCGTGGATTTAAGAAGTAACCTGGCATCAGAATCCAGAGCAAAACTGGTATATGAACATCTGATGAAATTCACAGACGATCCATATGTGAAAGACACATTATCTTTTCTGATGACTCGTGAAGTAGCCCATTACAAAATGTTCGAAGCGGCTTTATCTACCATCCAGCCGAACTTCCCTCCAGGTGTATTGCAGGCAGATCCGCGCTTTACTCAACAGTATTTTAACCTTTCACCAGAAAAGAGCCCTCGTGGTCCATGGAATGAAGGGGAAATGCCGGATATGGGCTTGGAGTGGGACTACATCGCAGATCCAGTTGCACATGTTAAAGAAAGTAAAGGGCTTACAGAAACAGAAGACAGCAAAAAAGCTGAGCTATCGAAAACTGAAAAGCTTAACAAACAGCTGAGTGAAGAGCGAAGCATGGAAGTTAAAAGTGCCGAGCCTAAAGGAACCGCACAGTGGAGCGACTATGATGAACCTGCTCAGATACCTGTGAAAATCAAATAAACATTGTAATACCGTTGAAGAAGCCTCCAAAAAGTCAAAAGCTTTTTGGAGGCTTCTTCGTTTATTCAGAATTAGGTATACCATTTTGAATAAGGTTTAGTCCTCCAAATAACAAAACCGCAAACGAAGCTGTTATAAGGAGATGGAAAACTGGCTCGTTGCAGGGTTTTGGGGATTGGTCTCTGGCTTAGCCCTGGTATTAGGTTCCCTGATAGGATACTATGGTAAGATTTCCCAGAGAACAGTTGCCATCATTATGGGCTTCGGTGCTGGCGTTTTAATGTCAGCTTTATCCTTTGAGCTAATGGATGAAGCATTCGAAACCGGCGGTTTCCGTTCGGCAGCTATCGGCTTTATCTCGGGGGCGGTAATTTATTCTGCAGCGAACTACTTGTTGTCCACCAAAGGTGCACGTCATCGAAAGCGTTCAGAAGGTCAACAACCTTCTGAAGCAGAGCAGTCGGGTAGTGGGCTTGCCATTGCGTTGGGTGCTTTATTGGATGGCATTCCTGAAGCAATTGCAATTGGCATCAGCATGATCCAAGGTGGTGCAGTAAGCATCGCCACAGTCGCTGCAATATTCATTTCTAACATACCTGAAGGACTCTCGAGCTCGACAGGCATGAAGAATGCTGGCCGGTCAAAGCTATTTATTTTTGGTATCTGGACCGCTATTGCGATACTAACCAGTATAGCAGCCATATTAGGCTACACGGTCTTCGCAGACTTATCTCCAGCGGTTAACGCAGCGACAATTGCAATTGCCGCAGGTGCTATATTGACAATGCTTGCGGATACAATGATCCCGGAAGCCTTTGAAAAAGGGCATAATCTCATTGGGATGGTAACGGCAATTGGCTTTCTATGTGCATTTATGCTATCTAAAGTAGCTGTTGCCTAAACTGTGGATTAGAATCCTAAAGCTTTATCGTCACCTCGGGGATCTGCACCGCCCTGGTAACCAGATTTGATTTTTAGAATCGCATCAACACGACCAATAGGGCCACGGGGCACCATTTTGTATCCCTTTGCTTTAAGTTTCTCTACAGTAAGGCTATCAATAGCATCTGCTTCATAAGCCACCTCATCAGGTAACCATTGATGATGGAACTTTTTAGCATCGACAGCAGCCTGCATATTCTGATCAAATTCAACAACATTAAGGATGGTCTGGAAAACTGAAGTAATGATGGTCGAGCCACCAGGTGTACCAACTACCATATACAATTTCCCTTCTTTTTCAAGGATTGTCGGTGTCATAGAACTTAGCATACGTTTGTTAGGTTCAATAGCATTGGCTTCACCACCAACCAATCCATACATATTTGGGGATCCAGGTTTTACAGAGAAGTCGTCCATTTCATTGTTCAATAGAAAACCTGCACCTTTAACCACCACAACTGCACCATATGAGCCGTTTAATGTGGTGGTGCTAGACACGGCATTACCTTCTGCATCAACAATAGAGAAATGTGTGGTTTCTTCATGTTCTGCCGGCGTGATTGCTCCTGCAGCTACAGCACTGCTCGGCGTTGCCCTATCCCAGCTAAAGTCAGCCATACGCTGCTTGATGTATGCATCAGACATCAGCACTTTAGAAGGAACCCTGTAGAAATCCGGATCACCGAGATGGGCAGCGCGATCTGCATATACCCTGCGCTCGGCTTCAACCATCACCTGTACGGTTGAGTCTTGGTTGAAACCCCAACGTTTCAAACTGTAAGGCTCCACCGACTTCAACAGCTGAATCAATGCAATTCCACCACTCGATGGAGGAGGCATCGTGATAACCTTAAAGTTTTTGTAAGTACCAGTAATGGCGTTGCGCCACACAGCCTGGTAATTTCTAAGATCCTCCTTGGAGATAACACCACCATCTCGGTTCATCTGTGCAACAATGGCATCAGCAACCGGACCTTCATAGAAACCAGCGCGACCTTTATCACGGATCTGCTCCATAGTAAACGCCAGTTCAGGCTGGATTAACAAATCTCCTTCATTCCAGATATCCTTAATGAATGCTGTACCCATCGGGTTAAGTTGCTTCAGACGTCCCTGTAAACCAGTTAACTCGCGGGCTTGCCTTGCAGAGATCGTGAATCCTTTTTTTGCAAGCTGCACAGAAGGTTCAACCAGCTCCGCCCACTTCAACTTACCATATTTTTTATGTGCTTCAACCATACCAGCTACAGAACCCGGTACCCCCGCTGCAAGACTGCCGTAAAGGCTCTTCTCTACGATGGCCTTACCTGTATTGTCAAGATACATATCACGGCTTGCCTGCGAAGCGGCCTTCTCACGGTAATCGAGCGTACTGGTTTCCCCTGTTGCACTACGATAAACCATAAATCCGCCGCCGCCGATATTTCCAGCATTAGGGTAAACAACTGCGAGTGCAAACTGCACTGCCACCGTTGCATCAACAGCATTACCACCTTTTTTTAACACATCCAGTCCAACCTGCGAAGCATATGCACTTGCTGTAACGACCATGCCCTTAGGGGCTTCAACACTTTTGTGGGTTTCCGTACCAGTACCAAGTCCCGACTTTCGGCTTGAACAACCAGTCTGTAATACTGCGGGAAGAAACATGGCCGTAACGGCCCATATAACTACCCTAAATCTTGTAACTTTCTGCATTTCTATATATCTCCTCTATCGCATCCTTGTTTTTCTCCAGGATGACCTTCCGCTTCAAGCTTAGTTTAGGTGTAAGCTCAGCACCTTCAATGGTCCATTCTTTAACAAGTAGATGAAAACGCTTTACCTGCTCCCACTTACCGAAGTTTTTACAAGCATCCTGCACAATCTGCTCGAACTTCTCCAATACCTGTGGCTCTTGGATCAACTGCTGATTACTTTCATAAGCAACGCCTTTTTCCGCGGCCCAGGTCTTAAGTGCGGTAAAGTTAGGAACAATTAGCGCAGCAGGAAATTTCCTGTTTTCACCCAATACCATCACCTGCTCTACCAGCAGCGCTTCCTTAAACTTGTTTTCCAGTATCTGTGGCGCAACATACTTTCCGCCAGCGGTTTTGAATATTTCTTTCTTCCTGTCCGTAATCTTCAGAAACCTTTGATTAACAAGTTCACCGATGTCTCCGGTATGAAACCAGCCATCAGCATCAATCGTCTCGGCAGTTAGGTCAGGACGATTGTAATAACCTTTCATCACGTTGTGTCCGCGTGTAAGCACCTCTCCATCTTCCGCAATCTTTATTTCAACCCCATCTATTGCAGGCCCCACACTACCAAACATGGTATGATCAAAATGGTTTACTGTAATTACCGGCGAAGTTTCAGTAAGGCCATAGCCTTCAAAAACGGGCATCCCTGCAGCCCAAAAGATCCTGGCCAACCTGGGGTTCAGCGCTGCACCACCAGAAACAATCACAACGATTTCTCCACCCAGTGCAGCCTGCCATTTTTTAAACACCAACTTTCTGGCAAGGTTGAGCTTCAGATTGTAAACCCAGCCATTGGAGAATTCAAAACGCTCAGCTTCCGAAATGGACCAGGCGAAGATCTTTCGTTTCATTCCTGTAAGCTCTTTGCCTTTTTCCATGATCTTATCGTACACTTTCTCGAGCAAGCGCGGTACCGTAGAGAAGCCATGTGGCTTTACATGCTGGATATCCGCCACAATGGTGTCCATACTTTCAGCATAGTATACCGCCGCATCTGTATAAAAATATACGTATACGATCATGCGCTCAAAAATGTGCGACAATGGTAGAAAGCTCAATACCCGTCGTACATTCGGCGGAAAGATCTTAGCGCAATTTTTGAAGTTTTGCACTAAATTATCGTGTGTCAGCATCACCCCTTTTGGCGTACCGGTCGTACCGGATGTATAGATTAGCGTCAAAATATCGTCTGCCGTAACGGCTTGTCTATAAGGTTCCAGGTCTATTTCAGCAGCAGCTGCGCCGGCCTGCTCCAGCTCCGACCAATGGCTCACACCTGAAACCTGATCGAAGCTATAAACCCGTACCGGAAAATCCAGGGTTTCCACAACAGCCTTCACCTTCAGATACAGCGCTTCATCTGCAACGAAAATTAGATCTACTTTGGCATCTTTAAGTATAAAGCCCACATCCTGAGCGGCGAGGGTTGGATATAGTGGAATCTGGTAAGCACCCAGCTGCATAATTGCGAAATCCGAAATATTCCACTCCGGCCGGTTCGGCGACATCACTGCGATGCGGGATCCTTTCTTAAGACCGAGGCTAACCAATCCCCTGCTCAGGCGGTCTACTTTTTCACAAAAGTCTTTGGTACTGTAAGACTTCCATTCGGAGTTAACCTTTCCATTGACGAAATCATTCTTTGGGAAATTCTCAATGTTATACTCTAAAATATCAAATACCCGTGTGACTGTTGCTCCCATGAAATTTCCTTAAATATTTGGTGTATCTCAAATCTAACAAAATATTCAACGTATTAAAATCTAAGGTATCGCGGCAATAAGGCGCTCTACCCCGCTCAGATGATGAAATGATAGCCCATTATATTAGGCCTTATGCCCCGGCGATTGTACATTTGCAGCGGCCGGAATTTACTGGCACAAGAGTTGAATCGTCCAATTTGATTGTTTAATTAAAAAAATTATGAAAAAACTTTTTACGATGATGTGTTTAACTGTAATTGCCACTATCGGCCTTTACAGTACTTCCAATGCCCAAAGCTACAGAAATGCAATAGGTGGACGTTTTGGAACCGCGAATGGTGTGACATTTAAAACCACATTAGGTGACAACAAGATGTTAGACCTTATTGCAAACTTCAGATCTAACGACGGCTATTCTTATTTCAGAGTAACGGGTCTATATGAGATCTACAATCCCCTTCAAGGCGCTCCAGGACTGAACTGGTACTATGGTATCGGTGGATCTGTAGGTTCAAGAAAATGGAAGTTTGACGATACCAACAAAGCTTATATTTCCCTTGATGGTGTAGTTGGTTTAGATTATAAATTCGCCGATGCGCCAATCAACCTTTCTTTGGACTGGAAGCCGGCAATTGAACTTGCACCTGCTACAGAATTTGATTCTTCAGGTTTAGGCCTATCGGTAAGATTTACTTTCTAAGCCGTATTCAAGACATAAAAAAGGGCGCTGGTCAATGACCAGCGCCCTTTTTTATGTTCAAAATGTTCTATACACCAGCCCACCTTTTAAGCACTGCTTTCTGAACAGGCGTTGCATTCTGGTCAATTTCCGCAACAAGTTTAATGCTTGGATTTGCTTTAAGTGTTACATTGAAATCCACTAATTTTCCATCTCTGGCAACTTTGATAACCACTACATCGCCAACCTTCTTACTGGTCAACTCCGGCATGCGCTCAATTGCAGCCTCAACCGGCACGCCATTGATGTTGATTAGTTCGTCATTTACATTAAGTCCTGAGGTCCATGCAGCAGAGTTCCTGGAAACCGCAGTGATGAACATACGTCCTTCAACTTTGCGAGAAGCCACACCTAAATATGGTACACTTGTACCTTCATTTTCGTTCTTTATCTTAACACCTGCATAACCGAAGTAGGTTGTATAATCCGCAGGCTCGGTTCCAGTAACATATTTCTCCCAGAAAGTAGTAAAGCTGATACCACTGATTTTCTCAACCATCGCCTTAAATTCTGCGTCAGTATAACCTTTGCCTTGCGCTTTGCACTGCAAGTACATCGCTTTCATTACGTCATCAAGACTCTTAGCACCTTTAGTTGCGTTTGCAATAGCCAGGTCCATCATTAACCCAATAACTTCTCCTTTACTATAGTAAGAAATTGAGCTATTACTGGAGTTTTCATCCGGGCGATATTGTTTAATCCATGCATCGTAGCTGGCCATTGCAGCAGACTGCACGCGCGCACCTGGGGTATTCTCGACCGCAGCAACTGCAGCGGCAAGTTTATTCACGAACGTCAGCTGGTCATTAAATCCGGCACGGTGTGTAAGTTTGTTTTCGTAATAAGCGGTGAAACCTTCTGCAATCCATAGATTGGTTGTATAAACCTCATTGTCATAGTCAAACGGACCTAAAGCCACGGGTCTAAGACGCTTAACATTCCATAAATGGTAATATTCATGCGCAACCAGATCTAAGAAGCCATTATAACCCCTTTCGTTGTTATATTGATTACGTGATGCGCCTAAGACAGTAGAGTTCAAGTGCTCCAGCCCGCCACCACCACGTTCAAAGTTGTGAACAATGAAAGTATAGTGTTTATTCGGGTTCTCGCCGTAAATAGCAGTTCCTTGTTCAACAATCTTAGCCATGTCAACTTTAAGTCGCTCCTTATCATAGTTCCCGCCACCGTACATCGCCACTTCATGTTTCACACCAGAAGCCGTAAAGTCAAATATATCCTGGTTACCGACCTCCAATGGACTATCATAAAGAATGTCAAAATCCTTTGCCGTGTAAGTGAACTGCTGCCCAGCTACAGGCTCAAGTCCGGTAGATACTTTAGACCAGCCCTGGAAAGGGATAACCTTAACTGTACTTGGCGATTTTAAATGTCCATCAGGATACATAAATATACCTGTCGAAGACAGGAAGGCATGTGATGCATCAATGAACGATGTCCGAACAGATACTTCGTTTGCATAAACACGATAGTTAACCTTCAGCTGATTTGCTTTAGCACCGTAAATGCGCCAGATATTTTTTCTAACTTTTTCAAATTTTATAGGTTTACCTGCGGCACTTGCTTTGAAACCTTCTACATTCTTAGAAAACTCCCTTACAAGATAGGATCCTGGTGCCCAAACTGGCATCTTAACATCAACGTAATCTTTGTTGATACCTGAGATATTCATTTCCACTTCAGCATAATGCGCCTGTGGCTCTGTAAAACTTACTTCAAAACCGATCTTCACCTGCGATTTTGCCGTAAGGCCTAAGGAAAGTAAAATTACAACCCCAAATAATGATTTTTTTTTTAACATACTTAAACAGCTTTTCGACAAAAATAGGACTTATCCTACTTTAACCTTAATAAATTGAATTTAGGGGTGTAACATACTTAATACAACATAAACCTGCTAACTTATTTAGATATTTTTGTTTGTTAACCCCATTCACAATCGCTAAGATGAAAATCAGATACATCGTTTATGCCCTTATTGCAGGGGCACTTGCCTACTTTGTTTACTACCGAATTACAGCAAATAAAGCCATTTCCGAATCCGGTAAAGGTGGCGGGCGTGGAGGCTCAGGCTCCAGTATGGTTGTAAATGGCATTGTAGTTAAGCCAGATGTATTTGACAACGAGTTGGAAGTTACCGGCTCGGTTGAAGCGAACGAATCTGTAACGCTGCAAAGTGAGATTTCCGGACTGGTCACCGGAATATATTTTACTGAAGGCAGCAATGTAAAAAAAGGCACCTTGCTGGTTAAAATTAACGATCGTGATATACAAGCGCAACTACAACAGGTGCTTACAGGTCAAAAACTATCGCAATCCAACGAGAACCGCGCGAAGCAGTTATTGGCTAAAGGAGCGATCAGCCAGGAGGAATATGATACCGCACTGGCGGAACTACAATCCTTGAACGCCCAGGCGCAGTTAGTGCGTGCACAACTTGCAAAGGCAACCATACGTGCACCATTCGATGGTAAAATTGGTTTGCGCAACATCTCTGTAGGTGAATATCTAACCCCAATTAAAGTCATCGCTAACTTATCGGCGATAAACCCGGTTAAGATCAGCTTTTCTGTCCCCGAGAAATATTCAGGGCAGATCAAACTGAACTCAGAAGTAGATTTTAATACAGACGGACTAAACCAAACCTACAAAGGTAAAGTCTATGCCATTGAGCCCGCTATCAATGCGCAAACCCGTACACTTTCCATCAAAGCACTAGCACAAAATCCTAAAAACGAACTATTACCAGGCTCATTTGCAAAAATTAGACTAACCCTAAGTACAATGGATAATGCATTATTGGTTCCAAATGAAGCCATTATTCCAGTGCTGAAAGGTAAAACCGTATTCATCTCCAAGGGAGGTAAAGCAAAACAGGTTCCTGTAGAATCGGGAACAAGAACGGCAGAACGAATTGTAATTACATCAGGGCTGAAAGCTGGAGACACGGTACTTACGACCGGCGCCATGGCTTTAAAGGAAGATGCTTCAGTAAAGGTTACCGTGGTAAACAACTAATTCAAATCATATGAGTATTTCAACCACCAGTATAAAAAGGCCGGTTCTTGCCATCGTAATGAACCTCATGATCCTGCTTTTTGGGGTTATTGGCTACTCGTTCCTGGGCGTAAGGGAATTTCCCGATATCGACCCTACGGTTGTGTCTGTGCGAACCTCCTACCCTGGTGCCAATGCCGACATTATTGAATCACAGATCACAGAACCACTAGAGAAATCAATCAATGGGATCGACGGTATTCGAAACATATCCTCTTCGAGTAATCAGGGAAGCAGTAACATCACTATAGAGTTCAACCTCAATAAGAATATCGATGATGCTGCGAACGATGTACGTGATAAGGTTTCCCAGGCCGCCAGAAGTTTACCGAAAGATATTGATGGTAATCCAACAGTGAGCAAGGCTGATGCAAATTCACAGGCCGTAATCACCATGACCATTCAGAGCGACAAACGCAATGTGATGGAACTAAGTGACTATGCTGAAAACGTGATATCAGAACGTCTGCAAACCATTTCAGGTGTAAGTAGTGTTCAGATCCAGGGACAACGTAAATATGCCATGCGTATCCGTATTGACCCAGCTAAACTTGCCGCATACGGATTAACATCAGCCGATCTTGTTGATGCGTTAAACCGTGAAAACGTTGAATTACCATCTGGAAAAATTACCGGTGCTAACACCGAGCTGATCGTTAAGACCTTAGGGAAACTAACCAATGAGCAGGAATTCAACAATTTGATTCTCACCAGTGATTCCAACAATGTTGTTCGGCTGCAGGACGTGGGTTATGCGATGCTCGGCTCTGAAAACGAAGAAACGGTGTTACGCGAATCAGGCAAGCCGATGGTGGCCGTAGGCCTTGTTCCGCAACCTGGTGCCAACTACCTGGCCATATCCGACGAATTCTACAAGCGCTTTGAACAACTGAAAAAAGACGTCCCGGAAGACATCAAGCTGGAAGTTTCGCTAGATACAACCGAATTCATTAAAATGTCGATCACCGAGGTTACAGAGACGATCATCCTCTCCCTAATTCTCGTAATCCTGATCATATACCTTTTCTTCAGGGATTGGGCAATTGCATTCAGGCCACTGATTGACATTCCAGTATCCTTGATCTTTACGTTCTTCATCATGTACATTTTTGGCTTCTCCATCAATGTACTTTCACTCCTTGCTATTGTACTTGCCACCGGACTCGTGGTGGATGATGGTATCGTAGTTACCGAGAACATTTTCAAGAAGATTGAAGAGGGATATTCACCTTTCGAAGCAGCAATCAAAGGATCCAATGAGATCTTTTTTGCCGTAATCTCAATCTCCATCACCCTGGCAGCGGTATTCCTGCCGGTGATCTTCCTGGAGGGATTTGTAGGCAGGCTTTTCCGGGAATTTGGTATTGTGATCGGCGCGGCAGTGCTCATTTCCGCGTTTGTGTCGCTAACCCTTACACCGATGCTAAACGCCTACCTGATGAAAAGCACCGGTCATACCAAGTCCAGGTTCTACCTGATGACCGAACCCTACTTCCAGAAGCTGAATGATAGTTATGAAGAAAATTTAAACAAATTCCTAGGTCGTCGCTGGCTGGCTGTCCCAATTATTGTGATCTGCGTAGCCATGATCGCATTGTTCTGGAACATCCTTCCAAAGGAAACGGCACCTTACGACGATCGGAGTGCAATCAACATGAACGTAAGCACACCCGAAGGAGCCTCCTTTACCTATACCGACAACTTCATGAACAAAGTAAGCACCATGATCGCAGACTCTGTTCCTGAAACCAATGTAAACATTAGCATCACCTCACCAGGATTTGGTGGCGGATCCACCAACGGTGGATTCTTCAGAATGGGCTTGGTTAAGCCTTCTGAACGGGAGCGCTCGCAAGCGGAAATCGCAAACAAGCTTACAAGCATCACCCGCAAGTACTCCGAAGGAAAGGTTGTCGTAACGCAACAACCAACCATCTCAGTGGGACGACGTGGTGGTTTACCGATAAACTACATCATCCAGGCACAGAACTTCGAGAAGCTACGCGAGAAAGTGCCATTGTTTATGGAAGAAGTGGCAAACGATCCAAGTTTCACCACATCAGACGTGAACCTGAAGTTCAACAAGCCCGAAATCAACCTAACCATAAACAGAGACAAAGCCAAAAACCTTGGCGTTTCTGCGCAGGACATCGGTATGGCACTACAGCTGGGTTTAAGCGGACAACGTTTCTCCTATTTCTTCATGAATGGAAAACAATATCAGGTTATTGGCCAGTTTGAGGTTGCCGACCGTAAAGATCCACTCGACCTTAGTTCCGTTTATGTAAGAAACAATAAAGGACAGCTTATTCAGCTGGACAACGTCGTTGATCAAAAAGAAGAAAGCAGTCCACCGCAATTGTATCGCAACAACAGGTTCACCGCAGCAACGGTATCGGCTGGGCTTGCGCCTGGCGTAAGTATCGGCCAGGGCCTTGACGCAATGGATAGAATTGCAGCGAAAGTTCTTGACGACACCTTCTCAACCGATCTTGGCGGCGAATCCAGAGATTACCGCGAAAGTTCCTCTAACACGCTTTTTGCATTCGGGCTTGCCTTACTACTGGTATACCTGATCCTTTCGGCCCAGTTCGAAAGCTTCAAAGACCCGATCATAATCATCCTGACCGTACCAATGGCCGTTGCTGGTGCATTCCTTTCTTTATGGCTGTTTGGGCAAAGCTGGAACATCTTTAGTCAGATCGGCACCATCATGCTTATTGGTCTGGTAACCAAAAACGGTATTCTGATCGTAGAGTTTGCCAATCAGCTTAAGGAACAAGGGAAGAGCGTACAGGACGCCATCCGCGAGGCTTCAGTATCCAGGTTAAGACCTATCCTGATGACCAGTTTGGCCATTGCCATCGGTGCATTACCCATTGCAATGGCACTTGGTGCAGCAGCGAAAAGCCGTATGGGTATGGGTATTGTAATCGTTGGTGGTACCACATTCTCGCTGGTGCTTACACTATTCGTCATCCCAGCTATCTATTCCTATTGGTCTAAAGAGCATAAGGAGAACAAGGAACTTACACGTTCATTGGAAGCAGCATTGGAAACTGAGAAATTAGAAACTGTTAACGTTTAATACTGCATGAAAATCAGCATAAATATGTTTATCATGGCCCTGATCTTTCTAGGCCTATCCCAATATACCTATGGGCAGAACATTCTCCATAAAAATACCGATTCCCTGCCGCGCTTTACGCTACGGCAAGCTATAGACACGTCACTAAAAAACAACTACGATATCAAGTTGGTGAACAACGATCTGCTCATTGCAAAAAACAATGCAAATGTGGGTAATGCTGGCTTTCTGCCAGCATTGGCTGGCACTGTAGCCAATAACGGAAGTAACCAGCATACCGTTCGTACCCCGGCATCGGGCCCTGAACAGGAACTTTCCGGTGTTAAAAATACCAACCTGAATTATGGCGTGGCACTGGACTGGACCGTTTTTGATGGTTTCCAAATGTTTGCAAACTATGATCGCCTGAAAGAGCTGCAAAAGCAAGGCGAGGTAAACACCAAAGCTGTAATTCTAACCACTATTGCTGATGTTGTTAATGCCTATTACGCCATGGTACGCCAGCAACAACTTGTTGTAGCAAAGGACAGTGCTATGGAAATTTCCAGATTAAGACGTCGTATCGCGGAAAACAAGCTTCAGATCGGCCGCGGTTCCAAGCTCGATGTACTAACCGCTATTGTAGATTTTAATACCGATACATCTTCTTACCTCCAGGAAAAAAACCTGCTGAAAACATCAATGGTGACCCTGAACCAGATCATGGCCCGCGACCTGAATATTGAATTTAAGGTTGATCAGGAAATGAATATCCAGAATGACCTTGCCTTAAAAGACCTCTCAGAGAAAACCCAGCAGCTAAATCCAAGCCTGCAAAATGCTTTTATCAACAAGAAAATTGCGGAACTTAACTTCAAGCAGATCAAAGGCCAGCGGTATCCTGTCATTGCTGTAAACAGTGGTTATCAGGTTTCCCGAAGTACAAGTCCTACAGGATTTAACCAGAAAATCCAGTCAAATGGACTTACTTATGGTTTAACTGCCAGTGTGAACATCTTCAATGGCTTCCTGCAAAGACAGAATGAACGAAATGCAAAGGTCTCCATCAGCTCTTCAGAATTAGATCTGGAACGAACCAGACAAACCATCAATGCACAGCTGATTTCTACTTTTCAGAACTACATGACAAACCTCGACCTGCTTAAGGTCGAATCTGGCAACGTGCAGGTGGCAGACCAGAACCTGGAAATCACGCTGGAGAAATATCGTCTAGGAAGCATCTCACCACTTGAACTACGTGAGGCCCAACGGAACTCCATCAATGCAATCACACGCTTGCTGGATGCCGAGTATCAGGCAAAAGTTACAGAGATCAGCTTGAAAGAGATTAGTGGAACGCTAAATGTTCAATAAGATTGTTATTTTTAACGCATGATTTTAGTAGCTGACAGCGGTTCATCAAAAACAGACTGGATGGGTTATGATAATGGAGAAATTATCACATTCAACACCAAGGGTATTAACCCCTATTTTTTAAATGAACACGAAATTTATAAGGTGCTAGCAAAAAATGAAGAATTTGCACCTTATGCGTCCAAAGTACAGGAAATCTATTTCTATGGTGCTGGAAGTTCTTCGCCCGACAAACACGAAGTCGTATCGAATGGCTTGTCACTCTTCTTCAAGAAAGCATTCATCAGTGTAGATAATGATCTTGTAGGTTCTGTATACGCGACCTGCGGCCATGAAAAAGGACTATCCTGCATCTTGGGTACAGGTTCAAACATCTCCTATTACGATGGCAAGCATGTGCACGATAGCACCCATGGTTTAGGTTATGTGCTTGGAGACGAAGGCTCCGGAACTTATTTCGGTCGTAAACTCGTTACCTCCTACCTATATGGCAACATGCCTGCGAGCCTTGGGAAGCTATTCGCAGAAACCCACGACATCAATAAAGAGAATGTAATCACTAATGTTTACCAACGGCCATTCCCAAACATCTACCTGGCTTCTCTAAGCAGGTTTATGGGCAACAATATGAATCATCCTTTTATTCAGGACTTGCTACATGCCGGATTCCAGGAGTTTGTAGACACCAATATCAAGGATTTTCCGGATTACAAAAATCTAACCTGCCATTTCATCGGATCCATCGCTTACTTCTATCAGGATGCCCTGAAAGCAGTGTGCCTGGAGAATGAGGTGAAAGTCGGCAACATCTACCAGAAGCCAATCCATGGTATTTTCAATTACATCCTGCATAAAGAAGGTATCCAATTGACGGCAGGCTAAACGCTACCGCCCAATTACATCGCCGGATTTCCTGATCTTCCAAACCCCATAAACCAGGGCTATAACAATCAAGAAGAAAACACCAGAATCCAGCGGTGTTTCAGGAAGGTCAGGATCTGCACCACCGCCTGGCATACCAGGATCTTCCATGCCAGGGCCTTGTATCAGCATCAAGATCCAGCCCTGCAGGCGCATTAATAACACTTGAGTAATGTTCATCATTGAATTATATCGTTTAGTTAGCGTTTAATTAGCTTCGAAGTTTTCACCGGGCGATTCGTGTCCAGGTTAATCAGCTCCAATAGGTAGGCGCCCGATCCAAGGCCAGGGGTATCCATGTGTAGCACCTCCGTACCTTTCACCAGTCCAAAATTTCGGCGTAATAGCAAATGTCCCATAAGGTCGCGCACCCGCAGTTCCATTCTAAAGGGTACAACAACCGGCAGTTTCAGCTCGAAACCCTCTTGAAAAGGATTCGGATAGATTAGCACTTCAAGTCCTTCTACTGGCGCAACCGCTTCGGGCATTTCTGCACTTACCTTGGGCCTGATCAGCAACATAAACCGATGTTCGCCAAAGCTGGCATCAACTGCGGGGTTCAGTTCGAAATCATAAACAAAATCTTCCGACAACTCCTTCTGGATGTTGAGGTAACGATCTGCCAAGATCATGATCGTGCCTGCTTCCAGGGTTTCAATACCGGATATGCTCAACTGATATTTCCCAGCAACATAACCTTTAACAAACAAAGGCACTTCGAGCGCTCTCCTTCCGGGTTGTTCACGGCTGTCTACGGAGAGTTTTGTTCCCCCGCCCGCCAGCCCCGAAATGCTTACATAACCTGTCCCAAGTGCTGTTGCATCCTGGTCATCGACATCATTGTTGCCACCGGGTTTCAACAGCAGCGTGTACTGCTGTTTAAATACATCCCTTGAAAGTACCAGGCCTATGCTGCTGCCGCCTGCAGCGGAAGACTCAGCTGTATGCTTACTTACATCCACGCTCGCTCTTGACACTTCAGCCAACTTCCTATCCGACGTTGCTCGATTAACATTAGCCTGCTCAGCATGCACTGCAAGGTTCAGCTTTGCCGACTCCCCAAAGCTTATGCTACCCCTTGCCTGCCCAGTGCGCACTTTCACAAAAAAACCTTCCCCTGCATTGATCCTGGTGTCCGGGTCACTTGATACGTCGTAGGCGTTGTTCAGTGGATTAAACTTCCATACGTAAGGACTTAGATTTTCTTTCTGCAGATCAGCCCAGCTCAGCACCGCGGCGTATGGGTTACCGAGCAGGTGGAAGCCGTCACCAGGTTCACCCATGTTCCGGCTTTGAAGCTCCAGCTGTAAGCTACCCTGGAAAAGCAGGCCTTTGTGCTGAATGATGTATGGGCCCGGACTTTCAAACGGCACGATTTGGATTTGCTTGCTATAGGCTTCAGGCACCCAGCGATCACCACGCGAAAAGACGTAAATACCCCTACCTACATCAACTGTTGCGTTCATCGCTGGTATGCCGCTATACTTCTGCGAGAGTGATCCGCCAACCGCCTGATTATGGGTGTAGATGGTATGGCCGTTTTGCGGTGAATCATCGAAGCCGTTCCTTGTTCCGCCAGGACCGGTAACAAACAATGCAGATTTAAAATCATAAAGGTGATGATAGAAGCCTGAAGCGCTTGCACCATGATACACCGGCGAACTCCATAAACGCCATCCTCTTGCACTTGCTGGGGCAGGAAAATGTCCGGATACCAATTGTTCCACAATGACTTCTCCTGTTACCGTCGCCTGGGCAGGTGTGGGTATTGCCCAAAGAAACGCTTGCCGGGAAGTTCCCGAATGCTTCAGCGTTAAGTAACCATTGGAGTTCAACACACCTTTTATTGCCTGTACATAGTCCATAATCGCCACAGGCTGTTGAAATTGGAGTATAGCCGAGCTACTTGCCTTATCCAACAAAAGCTGTTGAACGTTAATTTTCCCAGTACCGGAAACCAACTGATTCGCTACCGCGCCGGAAAATCGCAGTCCTCCAGAAAGTACTGCATCGGTACTTTCCAACAAGCCATGATTTAGCACGCTACCATCAAGCTGCAAATAAGCAGCATCACCGATACTGATCCTTGCACCTGCTTCTATAGCAGCGTCGCAAAGGATTTCCAGATCCTGGTCTAGCATCAGTGCTGCCCCAGCTTCCAGGCTCAGCTTGTTCAAGCTCAACCCAGCCGGTACCCCAGCATTCAATTTTGCATCCGGACCAAGAATCACCTGCTCGTAATTGCCTGGTACCTCCAGGCTGTTCCAGTTGGAGGGATCTGCCCAGGATTGATTCCGAACATTACTGAATACCATGCCTGTCCTGATGATCTCCGTGTTTGCTTCCTCAGCTGATACAACATAGAAGGCAGCGGGATTACGCTGGTTTGTAAAGCTGGTCATGATCCACTCCGGACTGGCATTGATGGTCTGTATCTTTAGTTCATCTATAATGCCACCGAAAAACTTATCCCGAACCTTACTGGACCCTACCACCAGACTACCCCCGGCTTTAAGACTAACATTACCCAGTCCTACGGCATAATTTACACCATCAATATAAATGTCTCGCCTGCCCTGATAAGACTGGCTTGCAAGATGGTACCATCGGTCGGGCACCATCACCAGTGATGACGGCCTGGTCGAGATCGTATTGTTTGTTCGTGTTTCCTGCGAAAGTCGCCCGGAGGACTCTAACTTGAGTACATACCCGCCAAAGGCAGCACTATCTGTACTTATAATGACTTGTTCCCGGTTGGTCGCCGCGAATTTTACCCAACAGGAGATGAAGAAGTTCGTACTGTTGATCTTGCCTGAGCTAAGCTGTTGATTGCTGCCATTCAGAATTACAGCATTTCCGATCCTGCCAGGCACATAGCTTGCTGCGGTCATATTGTTTCCCAGGCGTAAGCCCTCCTCCGCAACATTACTTGCTGCGTTTGCCATCGTAATGGCTGGAACATCCGGATTCATGTGCCATATTCGATCCTGATCATTGTTCCATGTCTGTTGTGCTGACGCCGATTTCGGAAAATGGATGTTGTTAGAACCGTAATAGAGATAGATCTGCGTAGCTACAGTGCTATTTCCTGCAGCCGACAACGATGGTACACGAACCCAACTGACCAGCTTTCCCGCTGAAGCGATATAATCATCCAGCTGATAGCTTAATGGCGTTTGTGGGGCACTTACTAAGGTGAAAGCGAAGTCACGCCCTTTGCTGCCAGAAATCTTATTTCCTGAGCAATTAGCTGCGACATACCTGAGATCTGGGTCTTCCAGCGAAACCAGTAACTGAAACTGCTCCAGATTCACCGTACCGGATACCAGGGTTTTATTGATCGTAATCTTCTTACGATAATTATAACCTGGAAGCCAGGCCTGAGCACTTACCTGTGAGACAGCTAGAACCAGAAGCAAAAACAAGTTTAAAATTCTTCCCATCGATACTCCAATGGTAATTAATCCTGCTTAAGAAGCGACAAGAATGGACGCAGAATTAAAATATCAGATCGCCACTGCTATCATTTGGAAATAATTATTAGTAATTTCACAATATCAGCCTGTACATTTACCATTTCATATGCATACCGAAGAACAAATCAAGAACATCGCAGATGCCCTTTTGTCCAGCTTTTTGCCAAAAGACTCCAATGAGACCGATCTGACTTTCCACTTTACGATACCGCCAAGTCACAGCTACAAAGTATGGTACAAGCGAAAAAAAGCTGTATGGGAGTTCATCAAGTACGAAGAGGACAAAAAATAATCCCCTGCATCATCACATAGCGAGCTGACACAGGGGATTGCAAAAGATCAGCTTCCTGATCTTAAATCATAATCTATTTATACGTTGCTGCGAGTTTCAATGCGTTATAAGCATTTATAATACCGCCAGTAACACACAGATCTGAGAATGGCATAGATACCGGCTCTTCATTCACCATCACCGTTACCGGGTGATCAACTTTCTCTACAGATTTCATAATGATCTCTTTAACCTGTAAAGCTGTTAATTTCGGATAGTACGAACGGATGGTTGCGGCTAATCCTGCGACAACCGGTGCAGCCATACTCGTTCCATTAAACTTAGCATAAGCATTTCCATCCGGGATGGTCGAATTGATCTGATAACCTGGTGCAAACACATCTACTGATGTTTTTCCATAGTTCGAGAAATCAGCCTTTAAGGATTCATCATTTGTTGGAGTTGAAGCACCTACGGAAAGGTAAGCACCTGCAACACCCCCTGAAAGGTAATTACGATTTGGATAATTCACTTCAACATCAGTATTCTTGTTATCATTTCCTGCAGCATGAACTAATAAAACATCTTTAGACATCGCATACTTCACTGCTTCATCAACAAGTTCTTTATCCCATGAATAAGCTTTACCAAAGCTCATGTTAATGACTTTAGCACCATTATCTACCGCATAGCGAATAGAGTTGGCCACATCTTTGTCACGCTCATCACCACCAGGTACTGCACGTACGCCCATGATCAAGGCTTTATCCGAAACACCTTTAATGCCAATATTGTTGTTTCTGTCGGCAGCAACAATACCTGCAACGTGGGTACCGTGGCTTGCATCAGGACCTTTAACATCGTTATTACCGTAAGATTTTTCGCGTCCATTAGCATAATTATCTCCTACAAGTTCTGGTCTTGGGTCATATTCCAGGTTTAGATTATACTTCAACATCTCGTCGTAATGGTCAACACCTTTTTGTATCTGGTTCTTATAAAAATCCTTGTAAGTATCCTCCTTCAAAGCATTTACCATAACCGTCTTCAGGCGAGTTTCCATTTCGTTTGCTGCTTTGTACTGCTCAAAATCAGCCGCAGTAGGTTCTGCCTTTCCAATCTTGGTAACAACGCTGTTCAGTACAAATTTGAAGCCTTCAATACCCGCCAGACTTTCTTTAGCCTCGGCAACCTGCTTATCAAAATCTGCTTTCATCGCTTTGTACTTTGCATAAGCGGCTTCATCCGCCTTAGCTACCTGCGATACGTTCTCGAATTTCTTCATGTCACGGCGAAGTACGCGGGTTAGTTCCAAGGTTTCGAACTCGATAGAACCTTTTTCCGAGCCCAGGAAATTCCAGCCATTCACATCATCTTTATAACCGTTCTTGTCATCATCAATGCCGTTACCTGGCTTTTCCTTTTTGTTCAGCCAAAGCACGCTTTTAAGATCTTCGTGGGTAATGTCTACGCCACCATCTAAAACACCAACGATAACGGGAGTAGCCTTTTTGCCTTTCAGCAATTCTTTGTAAGCACGTTCCGTGCTGATCCCAAATACAGAGTCTGTTTTAAGATCCAGGTTTTGCCAGTTTGCCTTTTGTGCAAACGTAAAAAATGGGAAAAATGACAGGGCAACAATCAGCCTCATTCTTCCGGTGAAAATTCTGTTAATCATAGTTCTACTTAAATTGTTTTTGTCGATGCTGCTTAAGTGATGCATGACATCCTCCTAAACGCAACATCAGGGTTTCAAATATAGCCGACTTACACATTAGTTTAGTCAAAAGACAAACACCTTTCATAAAAAGGCCGGAACATTCCTGCTCCGGCCTCACCTAACCTATCCACCTACCTATGTCAAACGGTATGCTCAATGAAACCAACAGGATCTGTGTTAAAAACCAAAGAGTTCCCGATGTGTGTTATGGATAGGACTATAGCCTTCTAAAAAGGTCTAATCTTCTATATGTTAAAAAATGTTAAAATGCATCTTCAGGCTAAGCAATTACTTCAATACCTGCTTTAACACTTTTTTCTTACCATCAATTTTCTCGGTGTTTTGCAGTCCTAGTATTTCCGTGATCAGCGGATAAACATTGACGTTTTCAAAGGATGGAATTTTTAAGCCTGATTTAAAAGCAGGTCCCCATGCAAAAAAGGTTGCATGCATATCTTTAACCCTTGTGGGATCAAATCCATGCTGCCCCGGACTTGGTGTTCTACTGGAAAATACCCTCGGCCAGGTTGGGATCAGCACGATGTCACCAATACGGTTAAACTTGTCGTCCTTGGCACCATAGTGGAACTTTTTTGGCATTTTGGTTTTCAGATAAACCTCATAGTCTTTGGCTTCTTTCTTTAGTTGCTTGTAAAGGGGCTTGATATCGCGCTTATTTTTAGCGTGAATACTAACGGTGGTACCTGATGTTGGAACGACGAATTTTTCAGGGTCAATGCTTTTTGGCAGGCTAAGCGGATGCTCGCGATCCACAGTGGTCATACCATGATCCGAAAGAAAGATGAAATTCACAGGCAGCCCGGTTGCTTTTACCACCTCTGTTAACTCAAATATGGCTTGATCAACCATTTTCACTGCCGCTGCTGCTTCAGGAGATTCCGGACCATGATCATGCCCAGCGTGATCAGGTTCAGAGATATAGAAGGTAATCAAGTGTGGCCTTTTTTCTTCCGGAAGGTTCAACCAATCTTTAACCACCTGGATACGTTCCGCCATCGGAAATTTTTCCGTGAAATCGTAACTATACGTTGGCCGGATACCTTTTACATCTGCTTCGGAGCCCACCCAGAAAAAGCTTGCCGAGACCATCTTCTGTTGTTCTGCAAGTACCCAAAGCGGCGTGCCACCGTACCAAGTACCATCCTGTACTTTAGCCTTTGCAGACATGCTATACCGGTCATTCCGACTTTTGTCGTAGAAGGTGTTGTTGACCAGACCATGATGTGCAGGATAAAGTCCAGTCACCAGGGTATAATGATTGGGAAAGGTAAGCGAGGGATAACTCGGAATCATTCTTTCAGCTTGTACGCCTGCAGCACTTAACTTTAGCAAATGTTCCGGCTGGTACTTCTTCATATAATCATGGCGAAAACCATCAGCAGAGATCAGTATCACATAAGGTTTTTGCTGTTGAGCTGTCGAGTTCTCGCGATCGGCAACAATGCGTTGAGGAAACTCCACTTGCGCCTGTACAATCAGAGGTGCTGCAATCACCGCGGTGAGCAGCAAACGTTTTACTAAATTGGAAATCATATTATATAGATCATTGGTGTTCATTCCAGCCCATGAGTGTCATCATCCTACTGAATTCAGGATGATAACCGGCTTTTAAGATCAACTGTTCTCCGCTAACCGGATGTATCAGGTCCAGCTCCGAGGCATGCAGCAACATGGTGGTCATGTCCCATTGCTCTTTAAAGAAACGGTTTTGTTTGTTACAGCCATGCTTGCGGTCGCCAATAATGGGATAGCAGATGTGCGCAAAATGCTTACGCAGCTGATGCATTCTGCCAGTGGTGGGCATTGCCTCCACTAAAGAATACCTTGATGTTGGATGTTTTCCTAGAGGAACGTCAAGTTCGGCACGTTTTACCGTTACGAATGACGTAAAAGCATCCTGAATGGCGCCATTCTCTTTCACTAGTGGGTAATCGATGTCCATACGGTCAGGTGCATGACCACGCAATATGGCCATGTACTTTTTGCGAATGGCACCTTCCTGAAACTGCTTATGAAGGGCAACCTCCACCTCTTTATCAAAAGCGAAAAGCAGCAATCCAGAGGTCTTTCGATCCAAGCGGTGCACCGGACTTACACGACGGTTCACCTGGTCGCGTAGCATCTGCAATGCAAACTCCTTTGCATCATTCGCGATGAATGACCGGTGAACCAACAGTCCGTGTGGTTTATTTATGGCAATCAGGTGTTCATCCTGATAGATAATTTCGAGCATTCTAACTTTTTTGCAAAGATAACACCCGAAAAGTTATTATCCTGCCTATTTCGAATATAGCTGATCCATAAAGCGGTAGCGCTCCAGATCTGTTGCCTTTTCCGATTGGGTTTTAAGACCGATATTTATAAACGTTGCGTCCTCTGGCCTGGTAATCGGTGCCCAACTTGGAAGCCCAGCACCATTTGGATCTCCAGTTTTGATGAAATTGGAAAAGTATGTCAGCATGGTCTTAGAAATCTGGTGATCTTCCTTGGTCCAGGCATAAACCGGGTTCTTATCCAGATTACCCATTGCATATTCAATTTCAAAAGCATGCGGAGCACCTTCGGAGACTGGTGCAGCTGCTGTAGCAGCTGCCTTCTGGTTATCTGATTTAGTTACCCCCCCAGCCAAACCGGTAGTAGCATTGGCAAACTCCTTTGTCATCGGTGGTTTAGATTTGGAGAACAGGTAACGGTAAGATGGTTTAGCTGCGGTTTTAGCATGCAGGTCCAGCCATTTCCAGGTGCTGTATGCAATGAAGCGGTCACTAGCCAGGGAGGTTGCAGATTTAACAACTTCAGCCTCCGTACGACCAGGATATAGTTTCATTACTTGTTCATACTGATCCGGAAAATCTTCCTTTAGTCTTTTAGCATACGCCTCCGGTGTTGGCTTCTCCGCACGCATAAAGGCCTGATAAGGCATTTCAGCGGAATTCCAGCCTGCAAGTAATGGTACTTTTGCCTGTTCTCCGGCTTCAAATATTTCATTCAAAGTCTTCGGCAAAAAATAACCATCAATGGTTGCTGCAGTACGGAAGCCGCCAGGCGCGGCAGCAACTTTAAGTAGGGCATCAGCCGCCAGGCTACGCAGCTCGGCCAATGAACCCGCTTTTACCTTTTCCGCAAATGCCAGCCCGTTCTGTTCTGCTTCTTCCAAAGTGAGTGGCGCGAGGGTAGGTTTAATCATCGCCCCGCTTTCTCCAATAGCACCTGCGATCAGGCTTTTTGAGAGCGGAGAAGCCATCTGTGCAGAAACAGAAATAGAACCCGCAGATTCTCCCGCAATGGTTACCCGGTCTGGGTCACCACCAAATGCAGCAATATTTTCGCGGACCCATTTCAAAGCCGCATATTGATCCAGCAAACCATAATTTCCGGAACCTTTATAAGAACTCTCCTTGGAAAGTTCAGGATGTGCCATAAATCCGAAAACACCTAATCGATAGTTTACAGTTAAGGTGACAATGCCAGTTTTCGCCATCGCTTCACCATCATACCGGCCTTCAGATCCATCACCTGCCACATAGCCCCCGCCGTAGAAGTAAACCAGCACGGGTAACTTTTCCTTCATCGTTTCTGCTGGCGTCCAAACATTCAGGTAAAGGCAATCTTCAGCAGTGCCGGGAGAGCGGAACATCATATCGCCGAAAACTCTGGCTTGCATCGGACTTTTAGAGAATTGGTCTGCTTTTTTAACACCCTGCCAGTTTTCCGCAGGTTGTGGTGCTTTCCAACGTAATTCCCCTACCGGGGGTTTTGCGAATGGAACACCTTTAAAGCTTTTTACGCCTGAGGACCCTCTTGTGCCTTCTAACAGGCCATTAGTAACTTTTGCCTGTATCGTTTTACCAGATTGTGCATTGGCAATACCCAGCGGAATTGAAATGGCCAGCTGTACGACCATAAAAAGGTTAATTAGTTTCATATAGGCTATATCGGTTGTTTAATGTCAGCGAGCTGAGCGTGTTCAATTTAAAGAATTTCTTCAAAAACCATCAAGAGCTTCATGACGTTTCTCAAAATGATACAATTTTGTTGTTTTTTGTGCAATACAATTTAATTACATTCATCTACAAATCAGGAAGTTATGAAACATCTAGTATCACTCATGCTCTTTATGTTTATTGGTTTATTAGCACATGCACAGATGGCCAACACCAAATGGACCGGTAATTTGACAATACCAGAAGCCACTCCGGTCTTTCTAAGCTTTAAAGCAGACGTGTTTGAAGTTCATTTAGCAGAAAACGATGAACTACTGGAGACAATGACTTACAAGATCAGTGGTGATACAATTATCCTGAAGAAGACTTCAGGAAATAGTGCATGCCCTGATGGGTCAACCTTTACATTGAAATATGCCTTACAAGGAGAACAGTTGCTATTAACCCTCCTTTCAGATGACTGTCCGGATCGTGCAAGCGCATGGCCTAAAGAACCCTTCACTAAAGTGAAGGAATAAGATCTTTTTTTAAGGTTCCCTTAATCCGGCTTCAAGAATGCCTCAGAAGCCGGATTTTTTTTTCGCACCTTTGTGCGCAAATGTTACACGAAATATTGCTGCTCTGTCTGGTGTCTTTCTGTGCCGGATTCATCGATGCAATTGTTGGTGGAGGAGGACTACTTCAAACGCCTGCAATGTTGATCATCTTACCTCAATATCCTGTTGCTACACTATTTGGAACGACCAAGATACCTTCGATCACCGGGACTGCATTTGCGGCTTACAAATACTCCCAAAAGGTAATCATCAACTGGAACTTACTCTGCCCCATCATCTTTACCGCATTTGTTGGAGCCTTGCTAGGCGCCTACTGCATCACACTGATCCGGAGTGAGGTCATCAAACCGATTATCCTGGTGTTGTTGGTGGCGATAGCCGTTTACACCTATACCAAGAAGGGTTTTGGATTGCACCAGGAGAAGAATCTGAGTTTCTGGAGCCAACTACTGATTGGCCTGGGCTTTGGCTTTGCTATCGGATTCTATGATGGCCTAATCGGTCCTGGAACAGGAACTTTCTTCATGCTGGCTTTCGTATCCTTGTTGGGCAAAGATTTCCTGAATTCTACAGCAAATGCAAAATACCTGAATGTTGGTACAAACATCGCTGCGATCATTTACTTCGCTCAATCAGGCCATATCCTGTACGAATTTGCAATCCCGATGGCAATCTTCAATTTATGCGGATCATTTTTAGGCATTAAACTCGCACTGCTGAAAGGTAACAAATTCATCCGCGTCTTCTTCCTGATCGTCGTTTCGGCCACAATTTTGAGATTTGCCTGGGATATTTTCATTAAGCCTTATATCCTGACAAGTTAAGACCGCATTTATTCAGGGTCGGAGAGGCTGAATGGCACACCTATTCCGGTGGTCAAAAATCTGTTAAAGCTGTATAGAAAGCTTTGCCATCCATGCCAGCACAAATCGTAGCATTGAATCTGCGGGGTAAGGCCAATATGTGTTAAATGCAGGGCGGTGCCACCTGACGTTGTTGATATGTCCCAAATGATTCTGGTATCAATCCACTCTTTGTTGTTGGAGAGCTCAGGCAAGTCTATCAGTGCATCCACAACCCTCCAAGTCACTTTTTCATTCCAGATGAGCTCTTCAACTTCCATGGTTTTGTAAACCTGGGGTCCAAAGCGGATTGTAAATACATCACCCCTTTCATGAGCAGAGCCTTCAAACATTTCGGACCACCATTTCGAAATTAAAAGGGTGAGCCCCTCATAAACTTCTTGCTCATTAGCTTCTAGAATAAGTTTACTCGTAAAATTTTCCATCCCCTGACTCGTCACTATTATTTGAACAGCTATATGACGTATTAAAGTTGATCATAAATTTTAGTTCAAAGCTTGTCCTATGGCAAGATTTCTACTACTTAAACGGTTACTGGTTGGTGCTGCTTCAACCTTTGAACCCGACGTTTACCAGTAGCTTCTTTCTTGTTTTTCTTCTTAAGTTTATTGATCCAGATAATTGTACCTGTAATTGGCAAACTGGTAGCAAACAGACAAGCCAGGAAGTAAATGATCTTAGAGAAAGTACCATAAATATCACCCAGGTGCAACGAACGTACAGAACTCGCCACCTGCTCGTTCAAAGGTTTATCACTAAACTTTTCTGTCTTTAATACCGCGCCGGTATACTGCTCAAACTGAATCTTATCCGCAGCAGTTAGTACAAAGAAGCCTGAACGGCTCTTGTTGATCACGTATGAACCTGCAGAATCCGCAGGAAAACGCAAACGATAATTCCCTTCATAAGGGAAGCTTTGATCTGCCTTTGATATCAATGAAGCAAGCATTAGCTTTTCAGCCTGTGTTGCGTTCAAGGGATCAGATGGCATCGGCTTTTCCTTTCTTTGTTTAAAAACCTCGTCACCAAGAACATCACTAAGGCCCGTTTTATACCATTCGAAAGACCAGCAAAGGCCTGTTAAAGACATAATCAAGAGCACGATAAAAGCGTAGAATCCAAGTGTATTATGCAGGTCATGGTTAACACGCTTCCAGTTCGCAGAAAACTTGATCTGAAAGCCCTGCTTCCAATTGCGAAGCTTAACTGGCCACCACAACACCAATCCAGAAAGCACCAGGAATACGAAGATGATGGTTGCAGCACCAACGATGATCTTTCCACCGCTATCTTGTAGTAATAACCAACGGTGTAAACCCATCATGGTCGAAAAGAATTCTGCTGTGGCACTTTTAGTTGTTCCAGTGATGTCTCCATTATATGGATTAACCAGATAGGTCTTGCCGCCGCCTTTTCCACCTTCCGGCTTCTTCCCTTTTGGACCTTTCTCCTGAACGGTAAAGCGGTAAACAGCATTTGGATTAGCCGGGATCTCAACACCAGTAACCTTAGCCTTTAAGCCAGCTTCCGTTTTCGCAACCAGCTCATCAATGGGGATAATATTTGAACCAGCAGCGGCTTCAACATGGTAACGCTCGGCGTCTGCCCATTCTACTATCTCTTTTTCAAAGGTTAGAATGGTGCCGGTCAGGCAGACCACAAACAGCACCAGGCCGCTGGCAATTCCTAACCACAGGTGGATGTCATTTGAAAACTTCCGAAAGCTGTATTTATTTTTCATGTGCTTCTTACGATGTTTCATTTAGCATTTTTTTATACAAAAAGATATCCCCGGGTGGAGGATACCTTTACGATCATGTACAACTACTGTTTAGAATTTATAACTCAGCACACCTGAAATATTTCGTGGTGCGATTCTGTCGATAAAGTTTGAACGATAAGCATCATAACCTACGTTATCAAAAATGTTGTTTATCAAAGCGCGTATACTTAGGTTTTTAGTTAAGGGATAGCCTACTTGTACGTTTACAAGGGTATATGCCTTATTGAACCATGGTGCTGTATTTGGATCGATCGCATGATATTGAACGCCTTCCTGAGTCCAATCATTGTATGGACGCTCACCAAGGTAGTACACGCCTGCGCCGAGATTCAGACCTTTCAAGGCGTTGTTCCTGAACGTATAGTTTGCATAAGCATTGAAGGTATGTTTTGGGGTATTGTTCGGCGCAGATCCCGGAACGAAAGTCGTATGGTCTTTGAACTGCGCATTGATGTAAGCATATCCTGTTACCACCTCAAGATTTGGAAGGATCTTACCGGTTAACTCCACCTCAATACCTTTACGCTCATCGTTACCACCTTTAATGTAATAACCCGCAGATTGTACAACCCCATTTTCATCAACATTGAATGCTTCAAGATTCATGTCTTTGTTGTTGATCTTATAGAAAGTCAGGTTGAAACGAAGGCGGTCATTGAACCATTCCGATTTGATACCAGCTTCTAACTGATCGATACGTTCAGCACCAAGTGGGTTACCATTGATATCCACCACAGATGCAGATCTTGGATTGGTACTATTGGTGTACGATCCAAAAACATTGAAACCTGGCTTAAGGGTGAACATCACACCTGCTAAAGGATTCCAGAAGCTTGATGTTGCACTTGACGCTCCATTATCGCGGGTTTTGTTGGTACTGTAACGAACACCACCATAAGCCCTTGCCCAGTCTGTAACTTGAATCACATCCTGAATGGTGATACCAAAGCGGTAGTCGTAAGATTGTACTTCGTTTGTTAATTCGAATGCAGGATTAATGCCCGATGGCAATA
>Ga0265798_10000931_pt1 | contig 46935 bp, 45 predicted proteins | sample P3T30metagenome_FD_192430 | JGI IMG/M metagenome (GOLD analysis project Ga0265798, IMG submission 192430) | Plant litter microbial communities from East Loma Ridge, Irvine, California - P3 T30 | ecosystem: Environmental > Terrestrial > Plant litter > Unclassified | place: USA: California...
CAGCACGGGCTGGCGCAGGTCGGTAGTCATTACCAAGGCAAAGGCGGCGAGGAATAGTAGTTCACCCCGGTTTTTGCGCAGCCAAGTCGTCATTATGAGTTAATTATAAAAAAGATGTCATGCTGAGCGTAGCGAAGCATCTCGCGTGGCGCCGTAGGCCTAGGTGTTAGGTTTTACTACACCACGCGAAATGCTTCGCTACGCTCAGCATGACAACCGTGAAAAAGCAGGGTTTGGACAGCCAGCTAAAGCTTACTGTACATTCTCAACCACGCTAGCGGGCTGCACTTTTACCAGTTCCTCAAACTGTGCTTCGCGAGCTTCGATTTCCTCTTGCGTGAGGTTGAGCAAACGCTCGGTACCGAACTTCTCCACGCAGAACGAAGCCATGGCCGAGCCATGAATAACGGCGCGCTTCATGTTCTCGAATGAGCAGTCGTCGGTGGCTGCGATGTAGCCAATGAGGCCGCCCGCAAACGTGTCGCCCGCGCCGGTGGGGTCAAATACTTCTTCTAGCGGCAGGGCCGGAGCGTAGAATACTTTGTTCTTGTGGAAAAGCAACGCGCCGTGCTCACCCTTCTTAATAATCAAAAATTTGGGACCAAAAGCCAAGATTTTGCGGGCTGCTTTCACCAGCGAATACTCGCCCGAAAGCTGGCGAGCCTCCTCGTCATTGATGCTAAGCACGTCTACCATTTCGATGGTGGCCAGCAGCTCTTCAGCGGCGATGTCCATCCAGAAATTCATTGTGTCAAGCACGATGAGCTTGGGGCGGTTGATGAGGCGCTGGATAACGAGGCGCTGCACCTGCGGAGCCAGGTTGCCCAGCATCAGGTATTTGCAATCCTGATAGGCGTCGGGAATAATGGGGTCGAACGAGCCGAGTACGTTAAGCTCGGTAGTGATGGTTTCGCGCGAGTTGAGGTCTTTGTTATACTTACCCGACCAGAAAAAGGACTTCTCATCAGCCTTGATTTGCAAGCCTTTAGTATTGACACCATGCTCCTCCAGGGTCAGAATATCGGACTGCGGAAAGTCGCCGCCCACTACGGCCACCAGATTCACCGGCTTGGTCGAGTAAGAAGCCGACAGGCTGATGTAGGTAGCCGCGCCGCCGATGATTTTGTCGGTTTTGCCAAAGGGAGTTTCCAGGGCGTCGAAGGCCACGGAGCCGATTACGAGAAGGCTCATTAGGGAAGAATGAGTTAGTGGGGAAATAAGAATCAGGTGCGCAACTACACAAATAACAAAAAAAGTCCCCGGATTCACATCCGAGGACTTTTGCGAGGGTAAATAATGGGGCTCGAACCCACGACCTTCGGAATCACAATCCGACGCTCTAACCAGCTGAGCTATATCTACCGTGTGGTGGTTTGGGACTGCAAAGATACAACGAAGGCGTTTCTATGCAAGATTTTTTGCAGAAAAATGTCAACGCTTGTCATGAGGAGGGTAGTGAAGCATCTCGCTCGCTGATGGCTACGAACGTAAGATGCTACTGCCCTATGCTAGATGCTTTGCTGCGCTCCGCTTGACAAGCCTAGGTAGGCTATTCCTGCTACATCGGCAGGCCAAACCACAAATCTGCCCGACCTTTGCCTAATGGATACCTCCGCCACCTTCGCCGATTTCAAACTCAACAAGCAGCTGCTCACGGCCGTAGCCGATGCTGGCTTTACTGAGCCTACACCTGTGCAACAGCAAACTATACCGCTGCTGCTGGCTGGGCACGACGTGTTGGGCATTGCCCAGACGGGCACCGGCAAAACAGCGGCTTTTGGCTTGCCGCTGCTCATGAAGGTGAAATATGCGCAGGGCGAGCACCCTAGGGCACTGGTGTTGGCCCCTACCCGCGAGCTAGCCATTCAGCTTGAGAAGCACCTAAAAGCGCTAGCCACGCACACCGATATTCGCATTTTTGCCATCTATGGTGGGCTGGGGCCAAAAACGCAGATTGAAACCATAAAGGAGGGGCTGGATATTTTGATTGCTACGCCAGGCCGCTTGATGGAAATCTACCTCAAAGGCGACCTTATAATGAAGGAGCTAAAGACGCTGGTGCTGGACGAAGCCGACAAAATGATGGACATGGGCTTCATGCCTCAAATCCGTCGTATTCTGGAAATCATTCCGCGCAAGCGCCAAAACGTGCTGTTTTCGGCGACCATGCCCGAGCGGGTGACACAGCTGAGTGAGGAGTTTCTGGAGTTTCCGGTGCGCGTGGAGGTGACCCCGCCCGCCCAGCCGGCCCAGACCATCACGCAAAGCCTGTATGAGGTGCCTAACCTGGCTACCAAAATCAACTTGCTTGACTATTTGCTGCACCGCGATGCGGAAGCAATGACGCGGGTGCTGCTCTTTACCCGGACTAAGGAAAACGCTGACCAAGTGGCGGCTTTTCTCATCCGCAAGGCTCCCCTAGGTGAGGTGCGCGTGATACATGGCAACAAAGGTCAAAACGCACGCCTTAATAGCATGGATGCTTTTAAGGAGGGTAATGTGCGCTACCTGGTGGCGACTGACGTAGCGGCCCGTGGCATCGACGTGCCGCAGGTGAGCCACGTTATCAACTTCGACGTGCCGCTCATCTATGATGACTATGTGCACCGCATTGGGCGCACAGGGCGGGCGCGGCACACTGGGGCAGCTATCACCTTTGCCAACCCGGCCGAGCGCCAGCACATCGAGCGCATCGAAGAACTTATCAAGCAGACAATTCCGCTGCTGCCTATGCCGGAGGAAGTAGAGATAACGGCAACGCCCTTTATTGAAGGTCAGACCCACGCCCGGGTGATAGACGAGCAGCGCCGCCGCGAGGACCCCACTTTCAAAGGAGCCTTTCACGAAAAGAAAGAATGGGTTAAGCCCGGCGTGACGATAGATAAGCGCACTGGCAAACCCTTTGAAGAGGGCCGCAAGAAGAGCCAAAAAGGCAGCAAGAAGAACCCCGGCAAGAAAGGCAAATCGGCGCCGTCCAGCAAAGCGCTACGGCGGCGCGGCCAGTAGCCCCGCCTAGGTAGCTCATGGCCCTGCTTGGTTAGCCAAGCAGGGCATCAATGTCGGCAGGTGTGAGCGTGGGCGTAGCACCTTGGTGCGTAGCCACTAGGGCGCCAGCCGCGCAGGCGCGGCGCAGGCACTCGGCGGGTGCCAGCTTGGCTTGCCAGCCAGCTAGTAAGGCGGCCAGAAAAGCATCACCGCTGCCAATGGTATCCTGCACCTCGATGGGGAAGCTAGGGTGCGTAAATAGCTGATTGGCTACCCACAGGGCGGCCCCGTCGGCCCCCTTCGTGAGGCAAACGGCTTGCAGGCCGTAGTGCTCGGCCAGCCAAGGCAGGGCGGTGGCTTCGTCGCTGGGCAGCCCCAGCCACTCGGTAATTTCGGCTAGCTCATGCTCGTTGAGCTTGGCCATGTCAGCTTGGCGCAGCAGAGTTTCGACTACTGCCCGCGTGTAGTGCGGCTGGCGCAGGTTTATATCAAATACCCGGTAGCGCGCGCTGGGTAGCAGCTGATAAAGCGTTTCGCGGGTGTCGGGGCGGCGCGTGGCCAGCGAGCCGTATACCAGCATGGCGGCGCTGGCCACAGCGTCTCGCAACTCGGGGGCATACTGCACGTAGTCCCAAGCTACGGGCTCTACTATTTTGTAGGTCACCTCATGGCTGTTATCGAGGTTGGCTTTTACCACGCCGGTCAGGTGCGTTTGGCTGCGCTGCACCAAAGCCGTGTCTACGCCTTTGGCCTGCAGAAAAGTGAGCAACTCGGTTCCCAGTTCGTCTTGCCCCACACGGCTGATTAGCTGCACGAGCTGCCCAAGCTGATGCAGGTGCACAGCCACGTTGAAAGGGGCTCCGCCGGGCTGGCGGCCAGTGGGCAGCACGTCCCACAGGGTTTCTCCGAAACAAACGATAGGTGCCGACATACGCGTGAGAGCCGAGGTAAGATGATATCAGAAGTATACGCCGCTTTCCTACCACCGGCAACTCAGTGCCGACTTTTTGTGGCCTAGTGGTGCAGCAAGTGGCTAATACGGGAGCTAGCCAGTGTGAGCACGCCGCCCCAAAGCACAGCACTCCAAAACATGTGCAGCAAGATACGCTGCCGCGGCACCCCTAGGAGGGTGGCGATGACGGTACCCCCGATGGGGGACAACAAAATCGGCGTGAGGAAAGCAATACCCCCCATACCGAACTTCTTAAAAACCTTGATGATGTTGCGCGAGCGCTTGGAAAACACCGGCGCCCGGCGCAGGCGGCGCTGCTGCTGGCGGTGGCGCACCCAGGCCCGCCCAATGCCCGAAAACACGAATACGCTAGTCATCATGCCCGCTACGGTGAGGCTCAGGGTTTGCCAAAAGCCCAGCCCTAGGCTGCTGCCAGCCAAGGGACCACCCAGAAACTTAACCGTGCTGAGCAGGAAGACAGAAGCCCATTTGGCGGCGTAGGGAAGCACTAGCAGAAAACTAAGTAATTCGGAAGGAAGAGAGCGAACAAAAATAGCGTACCTAGGGCCGGCCACCAGTTGCTTTCAGTGAAACGGCAAGCAGGCAAACTACGTGCATGCGGCCCGCAATTATAATTTGCTACCGAAAGCCAAATCGCCGGCATCGCCCAGGCCCGGGATGATATAGGCCTGCTCATTCAGCTTTTCATCTACAGCCGCCACCCACAGCGTAGCCTCTGGTATTTCGCGGGCCACGTAGGCCACGCCCTCGGGCGAGGCAATAACGGCCGCAATGTGCACCTGGCGTGGCGTGCCAAAGCGCAGCATGGCCCGGTAGGTTTGCACGAGGCTTTTGCCACTGGCCAGCATAGGGTCGGCCAGGATGAGCACGCGCTCGTCGAGGCTCGGCGCCGATAGATAATCGAGCTGCACCTGCACCTGGGCCGTGCCCTCGATGCGGTAGGCCGCTGCGAAGGCGCTGGGGCTCTGGTCGAAATAGTTTAGAAAGCCTTGGTGAAAGGGCAGGCCAGCCCGCAATACGGTCGCCAGCACTGGAAAATCGCGAAGGAGCTGACTAGGAGCTTCGCCGAGAGGAGTTTTTATGACCTGGGGGGTGTAGCTAAGCTGGGCGCTGATGCGGGTGGCAATAATCTCACCTAGGCGCTGGAGGTTGCGGCGAAACCGAAGGCTGTCTTTTTGGATGTCAACGTCGCGCAACTCGGCTAGAAAATGGTTGGCAATGCTCGGCTCGGCACAGACAACGTGCAGGCGTTCAATTTCCTGCGAAGCGGCGGCAGGCGAAGTTAGGGGCGCATCCATGAGAGAAGCCTAGGGGGTTGGGTGAGAGTGACGGTCGGGTAGAGTACGGGCCGCGCCCCAAAATTGGTAAAAAAGCGCCCAATACCAGGTATGCTGCCCCCTTCAAAATCGAAGAGCTGCCCTGGCTGCCCCGCGTGGCGCCGTAGGGCATCATCAAGGAGAAGAATAGGCGCACTAGCCGCTTTGCCAGCTGGTGAGGTTGCCGCAAACAGATAAATCACTCCGCCCGCGTGGCGCACAAACAACGCTCCGGCCAGTAGCTCGCCAGTAGTTGGGTGGCGCACCTGGCGCAGTTCGGCAAGCCCACGGGCGCGCAAAGCGCTGTAGAGCCGGTGCAGCGCGGCATAGTGGCGCGGCCGCAGCCCCGTGTGCGCCGGCCCTCGGTAAGTGAGAAACAGCGTAATCAGTGCGCCTAGGTCTTCACTTTTTTCTACCAGCAAGGGCTGCGCCAGCGCTTGGTTGTTGCGCAGGCGGCGGCGGCACCCCGTTAGGTAGTTCTGGTAAATAGCAGCGTAGGGCGCACCTAGGTCGAGGTGATAGGTCAGGCGCTCGATTGCCACAAAGCCGGAGGGCATTAGTGGCACTTGCGCGGCCGGGGGCCATTGTTGGTAAAAGGTTACGCAATATTTCTTGGCCACGGCTAAGTAATCAGCTGGTTGCACGTGGCGACTTTGTGCCGTCAGCACTAACCCTAGCTGCTGCGTAAACAAAGGCTGGTAGGCTATGCGGCCCCACGGCCGCCACTTTAGGGGCAATGGCAGTAGCGAGTAGTATTCGCCACTTGGGCCTAGCTCGACTACAGCGGCCCAGCGGCCAGCCGTGGCTTGCAGCCACCACGCCTGCACGTAAGGCATCGCGCCCGGGCTGGCGGCCACACAGGCCTGCCAGCGAGCTAGGTCAAGGTCGGGAAAATGGAGCAGGCGCAGCACAGTAGGAGGGCTCCTCGCCAAGAGGTAGCGCGGCCAAAGGTCGGGGCCGGAAACCGGCTCGGCGGCGGCCGACGTAATTTTGTAATTCCTGCCCCGTTCTGGGTAGTATTCTTTATTGATGAAACACTACCTGTTACCTGTTTTACTGGTACTGGCGGGCCAGCTCGCGGCTCAAACGCCTACTCCTGCACCCACTCCGGCTCCTAGCCCCGGCTCGGCCAACTGGTACATTTTTAATCAGCCCCTGCCCGCAAGCGAAGCCGCCCGGGTGACTACCAAAGCCGACAAACCGGCCAAGGCACCAGCGCCGCGCCGCGCTCGGCGGGCCGCCGCACCTAGCAACGAGTACCAGGGCGCGCTCTATGTGCCGCTCGACCCTAATACCTACCGCTTGCTCGACCGCTACGCTATTAAGTATGGAGCTGACTCGCTGCGTGACCCGCATACCAGCGTGCGGCCCTACACCCGCGCGGCAGCGGCCCACCTAGGCGAGCGCTTATTTGGCGGCGATAGTCTTACCTACAGCCAAGGCGCCCTGTCGCGGGCTGACCGCTTTAATGCGCAGTACTTGCTGAAAGACAACTGGATGTATTCGGCGCTGGGCGACAGTCTCAATGAGAGCCAGCGGCCAGTGCTCACGTACTTCTACCGCGACCAGACGGACCTCTATCACGTTCAGACCAAGGATTTTTTGCTCCGTGTCAACCCCGTGCTGCTGCTGCAAGGCGGCAAAGACAACGGCACTGGTAGCATCGACGGCCTGCGCTACGTGAACACGCGGGGCATTGCCTTTGAAGGTACGATAGACCAGCGCCTGGGCTTCTACGGCTTCCTTACCGACAACCAACAGGCGGTGCCAGGCTGGGTGCAGCGGCGCATTATTCGCGACAGCAACCAGCCAACGGCCCCCGTGGCACCGCACGAGGGCTATACGAAACCGTTCAAAACCAGCGGCAGCGCCTACGATTTCTTTACGGCGCGCGGCGGTATTACCTACGCAGCGACCAAGCACATCAACGTGCAGCTCGCCCACGACCGCAATTTTATCGGCAATGGCTACCGCTCGCTGATTTTATCAGATTACAGCTCGCCGTACTTTTTCTTGAAGTTGAACACTCGCGTTTGGAAGTTTAATTACCAGAACCTCTTCGCCGAACTCAACGCCCGCCGCAGCCTGAATGGCCTTGATTCGCTGTATCCCAAAAAGTATTTGGCACTGCACCATTTGAGCCTTGATGTAACCCGCAACTTCAACATCGGCGTGTTTGAGTCGGAGGTGTCGGGTGGGCCAGGCCGTGGCCTCGAACTTCAGTATTTGAACCCCGTCATCTTTTACCGGGCCATCGAGCAGCAGGTGGGCTCCACTGATAATGCGCTCCTAGGTATCGATTTTAAGTGGAACATTAAGCATCGTGCACAGCTCTACGGCCAGCTAGTGCTCGATGAGTTTAAGCTCAGCGAAATCAGGGCTGGTAATGGCTGGTGGAGTAATAAACAAGCTTTTCAGCTGGGGGGCAAGCTACTCGACGTGGCTGGCGTGCGTAACCTGGACTTACAAGTGGAGTTCAACTACATTCGGCCCTTCACCTACCAGCACGAGTCGCAGTACACCAATTACCAGCACTACCAGCAGCCCCTCGCCCACCCTATGGGCGCCAATATCAGCGAGGTGCTCGGCATCCTGAGCTACCAGCCGCTGCCGCGCCTCAACCTAGTGGCCAAGGCTTTCTACTCGGTGCAGGGCGAGGATATCCAGGCCCCTAATGGCAGGAGCAACTATGGCAGCAACGTGCTGCTGCCCTACGGAGCCCGCCCGGTCGATGCGGCCGGCAACCCAATAGTATATGGCTACCGCGTGGGCGACGGCAACAAAAGCCGGCTGCTACACGCCGACTTCACGGCTACTTACCAGCCGCGCCTCAACCTGTTTTTGGATGCTACGCTCATTGCCCGCCACCAAAACGTAGCCCAGCCTACCTACTACGGCACCGTAAGCGGCAATGAGGTGTACGCCTCTGTGGCTGTGCGCTGGAATATCGCGCAGCGCCTACATGAATTTTAACCGCAGATTCGAACGGATTTGTCAGCTTTTGCAGATACGCCCACCGGCGGCGGGGTGACTACTTTTAATAGAACTGTCGGTTTACGCTACACTTATGATTGATACTACGTATTTATATCGCCCTGTTAACCAGGCTGAGCTAGACTTGATTGAGGCTAGTGGGTGGCGCAGTTTCCCGCCTAGGTTGCCAGAGCAGCCTATTTTTTATCCGGTGCTGAATGAGGAGTATGCTATCCAAATAAGCCGCGATTGGAACGTGCCTTATTATGGTGTGGGCTACGTGGTGCGCTTTGCGGTCGATGCAGCCTACCTAGGGCAGTTTGCGGTGCAAAATGTGGGCGACCGGCACCACGACGAACTGTGGGTGCCCGCCGAGCAATTAGCAGAATTCAACCAGCATATTCAGGGTCTGATTGAAGTAAAGGCGACGTTTCGGCGCCAACAATAAAATCAGTACTTTACAGAAAGCGGAAATATTTCGGATAGCCAGTTTGCATAGCAGGCGTATTTGCGAAATCCGACAAATCCGTTAAAATCTGCGGTCTATGAAAGTTTATTTGCGTCTGTTGCAGTTTGCCCGGCCCTACGGCGACTTTTTGCCGCTGTACTTGGTGTGCATGACGCTGGGAATATTCTTTGGCACTGCCAACTTCACCCTCATCATTCCGCTACTGAGTGTGCTGTTTGACACCACGGGCAAGCACATGGCCGATATGCCCGCCACGCTGCCACCTTTCGCCTTCACGCTCAGCTACATTGGGCAGCTGTTCAATTACTATCTGGCCCAAGTAATACTGAGTCAGGGCAAGCAGGGAGCCCTGGCCTACGTCTGCGGCGTCATCATTGCGTCCGTGTTTTTCAGCAATGTTTTTCGCTACCTAGGTGGTAGATTACTGACGCGGGTGCGGGCCCGGGTGGTGCAAAACATGCGTAGCACCCTCTACAACCGCATTCTCGACCTGGAGCTGGGTTACTTCTCCAACGAGCGCAAGGGCGACCTAATGTCGCGCCTCACCAATGATGTGCACGAAGTTGAAATCTCAGTGGTGAATACTCTGACGGCCGCTTTTAAGGAGCCGCTTACCATCATCGTATTCTTCGTGATTCTTTTCAACATGTCAGCTCACCTCACGGTGTTTACGCTGGTACTATTGCCTATTTCGGGGGGTATTATTGCCAGCGTGGCCAAGCGCCTGCGGCGGCAAGCGGCGCAAAGCCAGAGCACGCTGGGCTCTATGCTTTCGGTCATTGACGAGACCCTAGGTAGCATCCGGGTTATTAAAGGGTTTAATGCCCGGGCCTACATTTTGGAGAAATTTCGCGTTCAGAATGACCAGTATGCCCAAACCACGCAGAGTATTGACAACACCCGTGACCTAGCGTCACCCTTCTCCGAGTTTGCGGGTGTGGCGGTGGTGGCGGGCTTGCTGTATTACGGGGGCACGTTGGTGTTGAACGGCCAGTCGGGCCTCTCGGCAGAAGCTTTTATCGGCTACATCATTCTCTTTTCGCAGATTCTGACGCCGGCCAAAGCCTTGTCGGGTGCATTCAGCAACATTCAGCGCGGATTGGTGGCTGGCGAGCGCGTGCTACGCGTTATTGACACCGAACCGGCCATTCGCGACCGGCCTAATGCGGAGGAGTTGCCCGACTTTACGGGGCAAGTGGAGTTGCGTGACGTGAGCTTTACTTATGGCGAAAAGCCAGTGCTCTACGACCTCAACCTCACCATCAAGAAGGGGCAGACGGTAGCCTTAGTGGGCCCCAGTGGCGGCGGCAAAAGCACGCTGGCCGACCTGCTGCCCCGCTTCTATGACCCCTCGGCAGGCAAGGTGCTTATCGATGGGTATGATATCCGAGATTGCACGCTGCATTCGGTACGTGCTCAAATGGGCATCGTAACGCAAGAGAGCATTCTTTTCAACGACACGATTTATAACAACATTAAATTCAACACCGAAGCCACGGAAGAAGAAGTAATAGCCGCCGCTAAAACGGCTAATGCGCACGAGTTTATCATGCAAAGCGCCGACGGCTACCAAACCATGATAGGTGACCGCGGCGGGCGGCTCAGCGGCGGGCAGCGCCAGCGCCTGAGTATAGCGCGTGCCATCCTGCGCAACCCTCCCATCCTCATTCTCGACGAGGCCACGTCGGCGCTCGATACGGAGAGCGAGAAGCTAGTGCAAGAAGCTCTCACGCGCTTGATGACCTCACGCACCTCATTGGTCATTGCCCACCGCCTCAGCACGGTGCGCCACGCCGACGAGATAGTAGTGCTGCAACACGGCCGCATTGTGGAGCGCGGCACCCACGACGAGTTGCTACGCCACGAGGGTGGCCTCTACCAGCGCCTCAGCCAACTGCAAACCAACGCCGCGCTGGTGTAGCTTTGGCACGTGGTATGGCCGCAAAAATTCTTGTAGGTCGTCTACACTTCGCTTTTTCTATTTCCGAACCCTCTGCCTTATGCTTAGTACAAAAGCTTCTCGCTGGTTTGGCTTCCTCGTTTTGCTTATGCTGGGGTTGCGCCTAGGGTACAAATATTACCGCAGCCAGCAGCCCACACCAACTGAGGAGCGTATGGCGCAGCTAGATACGCGCAAGCAAGAGCTGCTACGAGCTATTGCGGCCGACCAAGAGGCTCAGCAAGCCCGTGGGGCCACTGTTGTGGTAGCCGATTCGGCACTAGCAGCTGCTGACACTAGCAGTGCTGCCAACTAAGCGGCGATTCTGCCGTTTCATTGCCTTGTTTTTATAATTTACTCCGCTGCTTATGCTTGCCCTCAAACGTGTCGTTACCGTTGCCGTGATGGTGTACCTGCTGCTAGCCCTGCTGTTTTTGCTGCTGCCAGCCGTGCGCACCAACATAGCCGAGCTGGGTTCCGGTGTATCGCCCACCGATAACGAGCGCAATTTTTTCTATGTGCTGTCTTTTACTGGCGTGGTAGTACTAGCGCTGCACCTACTAGTAGAGAACATCGACAGCAGCGTGCTGCGCCGCACGGTAGCGCAGCAAGACAAGAAAATTAATGAGCTGAAAGCCAAGCTCTACGACGTGCACCAGCCTGCTACCCCAAGCACTGCTCCGGCAGTAGCTTATCCTACGGCAGCTTCAGCTGCCGAGCGCGACCTAGCCTCCCCCCAGGAGCCTACCGCTACCCCGCCTACCTACTAGTTTTTATTCGTGTCCGACTCTCCTACCCCGCTCACTAGCCTCATTCGGGCCGAATTGAGCGAAGCCCGTACCATTCTCGACCAGTTTTTGGCCAATGAAGCTAACCTAGCGTGCATTGCGCAAGCTGCCGAGCTCATGGCCGCCAGCCTGCGCAATGGTGGTAAAATCCTGACCTGCGGCAACGGTGGCAGCCTCTGCGATGCCCAGCACTTTGCCGAAGAGCTCAGCGGGCGCTATCGCCAAGACCGCCCTGCCCTAGCAGCCATTGCTCTCACCGAAGCCTCGCACATGACCTGCGTAGCCAACGACTACGGCTTCGAGTTTGTGTTCAGTCGCTTTGTGCAGGCCCTAGGTCGGCGTGGCGATGTGCTGCTCGCCATTAGCACTAGCGGCAACTCGCCCAATATCCTCAACGCCGCCGAAGCCGCCAAAGCCGCTAGCATGCAAGTCGTCAGCCTTACCGGTAAGAATGGCGGCAAGCTAGCCGACCTCAGCGATATCGAAATCCGGGTGCCGCACTTCGGCTTCGCCGACCGCATTCAGGAGGTCCACATCAAGGCCATTCACATTATGATTATGCTGATTGAGAAGCTCATGTTCGCTTAAGTAGCCAACAGCGAATTCCTCAATTGCTTTATCAGCTACTCTATCCTAGCAAAACGCTCATTTAGAAGCTACAACCAATAGCCAGCTTACACGAAGAGCTTATCCCTACTATTTTATTAACTACTTATAACCTATTACTTATGCTAACCAAGGTTTTCGGCTCGGCGGTGCAGGGCGTTAATGCTTATACCATCACCATCGAAGTATTAGTATCGGCCGGAACGAATTTTTATGTGGTGGGCCTGCCTGATAACGCCATCAAGGAGAGCCAACAGCGCATCGAGTCGGCGCTGAAGCTGCGGGGCTACCGCATGCCGCGTACCAAAGTGGTCGTAAATATGGCGCCGGCCGACATCCGCAAGGAAGGCGCGGCGTATGACTTGCCCATTGCCCTAGGTGTCCTGCACGCCTCGCAGCAGCTAAATACCGAGCAGCTCGGTAGCTACGTTATTATGGGCGAAATGGCGCTCGATGGTATGTTGCGGCCCATCAAGGGCGTGCTGCCCATTGCCATTCAGGCGCGCAAGGAGGGCTTTAAAGGCATTATTCTGCCGAAAGAAAACGCTCAGGAAGCAGCCATTGTCAACAATCTCGACGTTATTCCGGTGGGCACCATGCAGCAGGCCATCGACTTCTTCGAAGGCCGCGAAACCATTGAGCCTGTACGCGTTGACACACGCGATATTTTTCAGCACACGGCCAACCAATACGCCGCTGATTTCGCCGACGTGCAGGGCCAGGAAAATATCAAGCGCGCGCTGGAGATAGCCGCCGCGGGTGGCCACAACGTGATAATGATAGGCCCGCCCGGCGCTGGCAAAACCATGCTGGCCAAGCGCCTACCTACCATTTTACCGCCCCTGAACATGCTGGAGGCGCTCGAAACCACCAAAATTCATTCGGTGGCGGGCAAGCTCGGCACTGGTCAGGGCCTACTAAACCAACGGCCGTTTCGGGCGCCGCACCACACTATCTCGGATGTAGCGCTGGTGGGGGGCGGCGGTAACCCCCAGCCTGGCGAGATATCGCTCTCGCACAACGGAGTGCTGTTTCTAGATGAGCTGCCCGAGTTTAAGCGCACGGTACTGGAGGTGATGCGCCAGCCACTGGAAGAGCGGCGCGTCACGATTTCCAGGGCTAAAGTCAGCATTGATTTCCCGGCTAACTTTATGCTCATTGCGAGCATGAACCCTTGTCCGTGTGGCTATTATAATCATCCAGACAAGGAATGCGTGTGCGGCCCCGGCGTAGTGCAGAAGTATTTGAACAAAGTTTCGGGCCCATTACTCGACCGTATCGACCTACACGTGGAAGTGACGCCCGTTACCTTCGACCAGATGACCGAAACGCGCCGCGCCGAAACCAGCCAAGATATTCAGCAGCGCGTGGAAAAAGCGCGGGAAGTGCAGTCGCAACGCTTCACGGCCTACGCCGACGTGCATTCCAATGCTATGATGCCCTCGCAGATGGTAAAGGACATTTGCCAGATTAGCGATGCAGGCCGGCTGCTGCTCAAAACGGCGATGGAGCGCCTTGGCTTAAGCGCCCGCGCCTACGACCGCATCTTGAAAGTAGCGCGTACCATTGCCGACCTAGCGGGCACCGACGACATTCAGATTCAGCACCTGGCTGAGGCCATTCAATACCGCTCACTAGACCGCGAAGGTTGGGCGGGCTAACTTATAGAACTGTGTACAAGCAATTCGCCAAGCCCCTACTCTTTAAGCTCGACGCTGAGCGCGCTCACCATTTCATTTTTGATAATGTGAAGCGCCTAGGCCAGGTACCGGGCACCACGGCCTTGCTGCGCGCACTCTACAACTATCGGCACCCGAGCCTAGAACGCGAAGTATTCGGCCTAACATTTCCTAATCCGGTAGGGCTAGCAGCGGGCTTCGATAAAAACGCGCTGCTCACCGATGAGCTGGCCACAATGGGCTTTGGCTTTGTGGAGATTGGCACTGTGACACCTAGGTCGCAGCCTGGCAACCCCACGCCACGTCTGTTTCGGCTACCACAGGATGAGGCCTTGCTCAACCGTATGGGCTTCAACAACGACGGCGCCGCCGCTGCCGCCGAACGCCTGCGCCGCCGCCACAACCGTCAGCTCATCATTGGCGGTAACATCGGCAAAAATAAGGATACCCCCAACGAGCAAGCCGGTGACGACTATGTAGCGGCCTTCGACGCCTTGGTCGAAGAAGTTGATTACTTCGTGGTTAACGTCAGCTCCCCCAACACGCCTGGCCTGCGCGAGCTTCAGGATAAAGAGCCGCTCATCAAGCTTTTGCAACAAGTGCAGGCCCGCAATTTAGCTCGCCCAAAGCCGCGGCCGCTCTTGCTTAAGATTGCTCCTGACCTCACTGACGCTCAGCTCGACGATATACTTACTATAGCCCGCGAAACGCAACTCAGTGGCCTAGTAGCTACCAACACCACCATCGCTCGCCCCAGCACGTTGCGCACGGCGGCGAACACTGTAGCCAGCTATGGCGCGGGCGGCCTCAGTGGGCGGCCCCTGCGCGAGCGGGCCACCGAGGTTATTCGCTACCTGCACCGGCACAGCCAGGGTGCGCTGCCTATCATTGGGGCGGGCGGCATCCACTCGGCACAAGATGCGCTGGAAAAACTAGCGGCCGGAGCCTCGCTAGTGCAGCTCTACACGGGCTTTATTTATGAAGGACCGGGGCTGGTAAAACAGATAAACCAGGCGCTGGTGCCATCGTAGGCACTCGTTGCCGCCGCACGCGCCACTGCCACCATGCAATAACCGGCACACCTAGTGCCGTGGGCCACAAGAAGTTGTACGGAAACGGAATAAAACGCAGGCTTGTAACCGAGAACGCCGATACCGCCGCAATATAGGAGGCCATAAAGCCCGAAATATGGTTGAGCAGCCACTGGTTTTTAGTCCAGCTGCCAGCCTTGGCGTAGCCGCGCAGCTGCCGTAGCGCCGTAAAAGCACCAATAGCGCCGAACACTATTACGGGCACATTGCCCGCCCGCAGGCCATAAACCACCGTCCCGCTAAAAACGACTAGTCCTAAACTTGCTATCAGCCAGTCGGCCAGTGCTACGCGGGCATCCCAGGCGAGATGTTTTAAGAAAACGGAGCGATAGCCAAAAGCCGCCATGTACAGGCTAAAAATGGCCGTCAGTAGCAGAAACAAGCTGTGAATATGCTGTGCTCCGGCCAGCGCCGTAGTGCCAGCTACTACCATCGCACCAAAGAAAACCTTGCCCCACAGCCGGTGTGCAACGCTGCCCTTGCGAACGGCCAGCGCCACTGGTGCCACAAAAAAGCCAATAAACCCAGCGGTAATGTGTACCCAGCGATTGATTGCAAAAAACGTTTCCATCTTGGTGGCGTGGCACATGAGTGCACCACGACCGAAAGATGCTGAGTTGATTAATGCTTCTTAGTTGGAAGCTTCCCAAACCCACTTGAAAGGTACTGTAGTGTGCTTTTTCCGTTCTGAAGCGTTTCTACCTTTTTCGGCTACCTAGGGCCACTTAGCTAGCTTGGCGCCTACTTTAAACTCGATAACGTCGGCCGTACCGCGATGTATTTTCAGGTCGATAGCACCAAAAACTACGTCTGTGAACTGGTACCGCAAGCCTAGCCGCTCGTAATAAAAGCCATTCGACTTGTATGGGTTATACAAATAGAAGCCTAGGTGTGATACAAAAGCAAGCCTGCCAAAAAGTAATTCGTGCCCCAGAAAAACTCCTGCTTTCTTGACATCTATCAGCTGGTCTTGGCTGCGTGCAGTGTCTTTTTGCGCAGCCAGCAGCGAGCGGTCATAAAAGCCTTCTAACCCTACCAATAAATTGCTTTTGCGGTTAACGCGCCGGCCTGCGGCTACCGACACAGAGTTTACCAAGTATTTCTTGTACATACCTAGCTCGAGCTGCTTATAGCCGAGGCTCGTGCTGGCCAGCAAGAAGTTTTGTCCTACATCGGCGGGGGCGGGCGCTAGGTAGGGCAGCGTGGGCGCGGGGCGCTGCTGATGGTAGTTCAGCCCCAACACTACCGATGGTAGGTTAATCCCGAAATTAGGCTTGGTGGTGGCCCCGTTAGAATAATGATGGAGCGCTACTCCTACCAACACGCCTAGGTTCGGCGTTAGAGCATAATCGTACTCAAGCCGCATTTGCAAGGTGGCGTTTAGCGACGAGCTAACTACCACGTTTTTACGGTTCGTTTGTAGGTCGAAGGCGTTTGTGAACCATGCCAATCCTGTACCCAGCCGAAAGCTTAGGTCCTGCCGCGGCGTGCGCAAAAATGATTTGCTCAGGTATACCGTTGCGGCATAACTCTGGCCCAGCGTCGGATTGTGGTAGTCGTAATACACCAAGGCCACTCCTGCTTTGGGGTATTTGTACCAGCCGTGCCAAGCGGCAGCGCCCATAGTTTGCCGCTGCGCATTCAACTCAAATCCGGTAGGATGTGAGGCTGCCAGATGGTTGACGGCAGTTGTGTGCTTCAGGATAAAGCTGCCTTGGGCGTAGGCTCCGAGCACTAGTGGCGGCCGGGTCGCCAATGCCGCGGCCGAGTCATAAACAGCCTGTGTAACCGGGCGCACCACCTGAGCAGCTGCGGGCCTTACTACGCTGCAGCTAGCAACAACAAGGCTTACAGCCCCTAAAAAATATTTCCCAGAACCTGTTCCCGACTCAGTAGGAGGCATAAAGCTGGCAGCAAACCAGTTCCAAAAGTACGGTGGTGTTACTATTTAAGTGGCTTATTCAGAATAAAGCTAAATTTTATTCAAACTGTAACCCTAGCCCATCTTGGCTTAGTATAAGGCGCATTTCCGGTCTAGTCCACGTCTTCTTAATTATCTATTGAAGCGACCGGGCTTACTTCACCATTTTTTCAGCCATGAAAAAAACCATTCTATCCCTTGCTCTTCTAGCTGGCGCTGCTGGCGCTGCTCACGCTCAAACTGGTATCAAAGTAGGTGTTAAAGGCGGCTTCAATCTGTCAACATATTCAGGTGCGGACTCCAAAAATTCGGAATATAAAGCTGGCTTCGCTGCTGGTCCTTTCGTAAATTTTGGCGTGTCGGATAATTTCTCAATCCAGCCCGAGTTTTTGTACTCTCAGAAAGGTGCATCGCAAGATAACTTACCTTATGGCCCTAACAATATCAATAGCACTCGAAAAAATACGTTTGGTTATCTTGATGTTCCTATCATGTTCCGTTATAATATTGGGGAAGATGGCAAAGGGTTTTTTGTAGAGGTTGGTCCTCAAGGTAGTTTTATATTGCATCGTCGTGAATTTAGCGAAGATGGCAGCGGTAATGAGATTGCCGGGTCACGTATAACCTCTACTGACCCTTTGAATAAAGTGGCTATTGGCTATGTTGGCGGTTTAGGATACCAAATCACTAGTGGTTTACAGCTCGGCCTTCGTTATACAGGCGACTTTTCGCAAATTGCAAAACAGAATCCTGGGGTTCCTAACATCCACAACTCGGTATTCCAATTCCAAGTTGGTTATGCTTTCGGCGGCAAATAAGTTAAGTATCAGCTACGCTGATTGCTTCTGCCCGGCTCCTCCTAGGAGCCGGGTTTTTTGTGTTTTGTTCGTTTCCGAGCCTATACTTTCATAAGGCACGTTACTTAGTTTATCCCTTTTCCTTACAAAATGAAAAAGACGTTATTCTTGCTTAGCCTTCTTACTGGCTCAGTATCGCTAGCAAATGCCCAAACAGCCAGTTTTGGCCTTAAAGCCGGTGCCTCGCTTACCAACTTCACGGGCGATGGGGTCGGTAGCAGCACTAAAAACCTGTTTGGTTTTCACGGTGGGCTATTTGCAAATTTTGCCATCAACGATGCTTTCTCCATCCAGCCTGAAGTATTATACTCCATGAAGGGCAATAAGAGTGAAGGAACCGTCAGTGGATATACCAATACTCTTACATCGCGGCTGCACTATATTGATGTACCAGTACTAGCTCGCGTCAATGCAGGAGGCTTATTTTTTGAATTAGGACCTCAAGTAGGTTTTCTAGTAGCTGCTAAGCAAAAGCAAGAAGTATCAGGTGGTATAGGCGCTGGTACTTTCGAGCAAGATGTAAAAAGTAGTGTCCGTACGGTCGACTTTGGGTATGCTGCCGGGCTCGGTTATCAGCTCAGCAACGGTCCCGGCATTGGCCTGCGTTACAATGGTGGGTTTATTGATACCAGAAATCCCTCGGGCTCGGCGGCTGTTCGCAACAGCGCCTTTCAGCTCTACCTAAGCTACCAGTTTGGGGGCAAGTAAGTAGCTCAGAATGCTTCCTTTAAAGCCGGCCTTCTTCAGAAAGCCGGCTTTTTTGTGGTCTTGCAACTGGCAAGTACCCGTAGCTTTGCCACACGTATTAGTTCACCTATCTTCTTTTCGATGAAAAAACCCATTCTTGTACTGTTGGCTTTAGTGCTAGGCTTCAGCACAGTAGCACAAGCTCAGCGGCGCGGCCGCGGTGGCAGCGACGTGTCATTGGGCCTAAAAGCAGGCGCTTCGCTGACTAACTTGACCGGACCTGATGCCATTGCCAATGACTACCGCTTCGGATTTCATGGTGGTGTATTTGCAAACATTGGCCTTACCTCGCTTTTTGCCTTCCAGCCCGAACTGTTGTATTCGCAAAAAGGTGGCAACTTCAAGAATGCTAATGATGTCTCCCTACGCCTGCACTACATAGATGTGCCATTGGCTTTTCACGTTAATAGTGGTGGGTTGTTCTTTGAAGCTGGGCCGCAAGTAGGCTTTCTAGTAACAGCCAAGTCACAAGTAGGCAGCGTCTCAACGGATGTAAAAAACAGCTATAATACTGTTGACTTTGGCTATCTCTTCGGGCTTGGCTACCAGCTTAAAGAAGGCCTAGGTATTGGCTTGCGCTACAATGGTGCTTTTACCAATGCTTACAAGTCTACTACCTACGGCAGCACAACCGTTCAGCCTCGCGCTCGCAACGGGGCTTTTCAGCTATACCTGACCTATTCGGTCAACTGACGTTAATTTGCTAGTTGCCATCAAAAAGGCCCCGGCTCCTAGGTAGGAGCAGGGGCCTTTTTTGCTTAGGATGTGTACAAGCTAGTTGCTGGCCGCCGCGTACTCGCGATAAAACTCGGGGATGGTTTCAATACCCTTCAAGAAATTGAATACGCCGAAATGCTCATTGGGCGAGTGAATGGCGTCAGAATCGAGGCCAAAGCCAAGCAGCACCGAGTCGAGGCCTAGCTCGCTCTTAAACATGGCCACGATAGGAATAGAGCCACCGCCGCGCGTTGGCACCGGCTTCTTGCCAAAAGTGGTTTCGAGTGCCTTGGCGGCGGCGCGGTAGGCTACTGAGTCGGTAGGCGTCACAACAGGCTCGCCGCCGTGGTGGGGCGTCACCTTCACGGTTACACCGGCGGGGGCAATGCTTTCGAAGTGTTTCTGAAACAAGGCCGTGATTTCGTCGCTCGTTTGATTGGGCACCAGGCGCATCGAAATTTTGGCGTAGGCCTTGCTAGCTATTACCGTTTTAGCGCCCTCGCCGATGTAGCCGCCCCAGATACCGTTCACATCGAGCGTAGGCCGAATGCTCGTGCGCTCGGGGGTAGTGTAGCCAGCTTCGCCCACAGCCGCGGGCAGGCCAATGCTTTGCTCAAACTCATCTTCCGAGAAAGGTGCCTGCCCCAGCTCAGCGCGCTCGGCAGCGCTCAGCTCGGCTACGTTGTCGTAGAAGCCCGGAATGGTAATGTGCCGGTTTTCATCGTGCAAGCTGCTTATCATATCGCAGAGTGCATTGATGGGGTTCATTACTGCGCCGCCGTAGAGGCCCGAGTGCAGGTCGCGGTTGGGGCCGGTTACTTCTACTTCGTGGTAGCTGAGGCCGCGCAGCCCTACCTCAATGCTCGGCACATCATTGGCCAAGATACCGGTATCGGAGATAAGAATAACATCCGCTTTCAGCTTTTCCTTATTGGCTTTGACGAAGATACCAAGGTTGTCGGAGCCAATCTCCTCCTCGCCCTCAAACATGAATTTGATGTTGCAGGGGGCACCTAGGCCACCATCGCGCAGCATCATTTCGAGGGCCTTCACATGCATATACACCTGGCCTTTATCGTCGCAGGCGCCGCGGGCGTATATTTTTTCATCTTTAATCACCGGTTCAAACGGCGGCGAAGTCCACAGCTCGTAGGGGTCGGCGGGCTGCACATCGTAGTGGCCATACACGAGCACGGTAGGCCGGTCGGGCCCCGCCATGTATTCGCCATACACAATGGGGTTGCCTGCCGTAGGGCATATCTCAACCAGCGTAGCGCCGGCCTCTAGTAGCTTATCCTTAATAAAATCGGCGGCGCGTAGGACGTCACCGTGAAATTTTGGGTCAGCCGAAACAGATGGAATTCGAAGCCAGTCCAGAAGCTCTTCCAGGAAGCGGTTCTGATGCTGCGTGAGGTAGGCGGGTATAGCCATGCTTATATACAAGAAACAATTGATAGGACAAAAGTAAGTACCGGGGCTTTAGCCTTTTTATAGACCAAGCTTAGTCAACTTATCAAAGCGTCTTTGTGTCCGCAAATCTTATATAATACTCGCCAAACGAGCCTAGTTTTGGCACGAAGCCCTTTATGCAAAAGTAGGTTCTTGCGCCTTTAGACCTAACTAGGCATATGGGATACCTAGGCAACTATCCAAGTAGCTTGAAGGCGAATAAAACTCAGTTTACCTGATGGTTATCACCACTATCACTAAGAGCTGCTTACACAATAGCTAGCGCTTGCCCCAGAGCGGCACGCGGCTTTCGGTGCCGGCCCGTAGCCGACCTATATTGGCGCGGTGGGTGTAGACCAGCATAGCTGCCAACAGGAAGCCAAACCACACCTGCAAGGAATTAACGGGCCGGAAAGCTGGCAGCAACTGCAGAAACGCGAAAGCTACACCGGCCGACATAGAAGAAAGTGATACGTAACGGGTAGTACCTAGCACGGCCAAAAACACGAGCAATGCAACCCCTACCGTAGCAGGTGCAATAGCCAGCATCATTCCTAGGATGGTAGCCACGCCCTTTCCTCCCCGAAACTGCGCCAGCACGGGGTAAATGTGCCCTACTACAGCTAGTACCCCGCACGCTAGCCGGAAATAAAACAGGCTATCCGGCGCGATGGCTTGCTGACTGAGCAGCCAGTTAGGCAGAAAATAAGCCGCCGCAAAGCCTTTAAAAGCGTCGAACAGTAGCACGAAGGTGCCGGCCTTTTTACCCAACACCCGAAAGGTATTGGTGGCCCCTGCATTGCCCGAGCCGTGCTCCCGGATATCGGACAGCTGAAAAAACCACCGCCCTACCCACAAAGCAGTCGGAATAGAACCTAGGAGGTAAGCGGCTAGCAGCGCGCTAAGTATATACAGCATCGGACGAATAGTGTGAAAACAAAAGTACCCCGAAGGTGGCCTTCGGGGTACTACTGCTACGAATCGCCAAAGGGGTCTTCCTCGGCTTTCTTCTTTTTCTTCGACTTTTTGCCGGGGTCTACCGTTGGCTCCGCGTTAGGGTCGGCGGGCGCGGCTTCCTGGTCTTTTTTCTTCTCCTTTTTCTTCTTGGCTGGCTCCTCGGTGGGTGCGTCGGTGGGGTCAGCAGCGGGAGCCGCCGCTTCCTTCTTCTTAGACTCTTTCGCTGGCGCAGCGGCTGGGGCTGGCGTTATCTCGCCGTCGCTAAAGGGGTCGTTATCTTTTTTCTTCTTCGACTTTTTGGCGGGCTCAGTTGTGGGGTCGGCGGTGGGCGTGCTCTCGCTATCGCCGAAGGGGTCGTTGCCCTTCTTCTTTTTCTTTTTGTCCTTGTCGACACCGATTTCTTCCGAAGTACTAGCCGGCGCGGCAGGCCGCGCCGCCAGCTTGCCCGACTTCCCTAGATAGTCGCGCTCGAAGTGCGAGCGGAACTGGTCTACGTCGCTGTAGTCGCCCAGGAAGACCCCGTAATCTGTAGCCGTGTTCGGGTCGCCCTTGGCCTTGCCACCAATCTCGCCATCGAAGCTTTCGCTTGATGACTTGGCCAGCACAATGTTGTTGGCGTAGCGCAGGTAATACCACGTCTGAGGCTCGGCCTCCAGGTATATTTCGACGAGGTCGGTCGAGTTATCGCGCTTGATTTCCACATAGCCATCTACCAGCGCGTTCATCGACTGCTTGCCCACGCCAGCCAGGCCAATCTTACCTACCGAGTACCAAGCTTTTTGCTTAGGGTTCCAGCGCAGGTCTACCTTGCTCAGCACCAGCGTATGCAACAGTTTAGGCGATATCGAAGCCAACGGTGCTGCCGCGGCACCCGGTCGGCGGTTAGCATACAGCTCAGCGCCTTTGTTGCCAGCAAATTGCGCTATTTTGTAGACCTCGTCGGCAGAGCCATCGAGTGCTTCAGGCGAGTTTTTGGTCACCTGGCCTAGGTTGGCCCCCATCATCTCAATGGCTTTGCTAGGCATGTTGACATCGATGCCCAGCAACGTATTCACTTGATAGCGCGCACTATCGGGGTTGGCGCCCCCTACCCCACTAGCCGTGATGCTGTAGTTTTTGTTGTTGGTAATGAAGTTCATCGGGCCGCGGAAGCTGATGCGGTTGGTCGCTTCTTTATATACCAGCACGGCACCCTCATACTGGTTGGCATCGGCGAGGTCATGCTTCGAGATGGTGTATTCGCCAGCCTTTGCATCGTAGTGCAGCTTGCCGTCTACCTCCAACAGCGATACGTCGGCGGGCGTCACCTTAGGCGCCGCATATAGCGGGTACACCCGGTTATCGGCATCCGATAAGAAGAGGCCCGTTACCAATTCAGTACCGTCTTCCGCTTTGGGCTTGGTGAGGGTCAGCACCACATTTTTGGGGTCGATGCTATCCTGCACTGCAAACCATTCGGCCGAGTTCTTGAGCTTGCTAAACTGCAGCTGCACCTGCCCGTCGAAGATGAGGCCTCGCTTTTGCGAGTTTAGGTTGATGCTACCACGGTAGCCAATGCTAGGTGCCAACTGAAACTTCTGGTTGGCTTCTACGCTGGCCGTGGCTGTGGTGGCCAGGCTGGGCGGCCCGGCATTCTCGTCGGTGGTAGTGCGCTTGCGCAGGCTGAAACGCTTCTTGCCGGGGCCCACCACTAGCGCCGAAGAGTCGGACTGGAAGTTGGTGAACTTCAGCGCCAGCGAGTCGCCGGTTACGGTGCGGAAGTTGTACTTGGCATCGCCGCTAAAGGCATCGCGCGAGGCTACCGTGATGTTGCCGCCCGTCAGCTTATGAAACTTACCTAGGGAGTCGAGCAGCACCGTGGCCCGGCGCAAGGTCTGAAGCTTGCCGCTGCCAGCCACCGCCACGCGGCCCGAGTCGGGAATAATCCAGGCATCGGCGGCGGCTATATAGGGCACGCCCTTAGTTTCAAGCTGGTATTTGGTCAGGTCATACGAGGCCGAGGTAGACTTGAATTTCAGGCCATGCTGCTCGGGCTTGGTAGAAACGAAGTAAGCACTGCTGGCCGCCGACGACTTCAGCGATACACGCTTCTTCTTAAAGTCCCAGCGCCCGCTGCTGAGGCTGGTGCGGAAGCTCGAATACGGCAGGTCGATACTGGCCTTACTGTTTTCCTCGCGCGTAAACTCGGCGTAGCCGTTTTTCAGGTCATAGTTAAAGGCTACGTCATTGGCCGTAAGCGCGGGCTTACCAGCCTGAGCCGACTTCACACTGAGCACCGATTTTTTACCCGAGTACGAGTCGTTTTTAAAAGTCAGGTCACCCGAGCGCACATAGCTCTGTGGCCCGTCGAGGCGGCCGGCTCCACCTAGGCCCTTAGGCGTCAGCAGCATCGAGCCCTTAAAGGTGTGGTCGGCGTACATTTTCACCGGCGCACCCTCTTTGGGCGTCAGCAGGTGCAATGAGTCCGATTTGGCATTCCAACTGATAAAGTAGCCGGGCGGCATTGTTACCTTCGGAAAATTGGGGCCGGCTGCAATAGCACCGGCCTTGCCCTCGCCGGTGAGCGAGTCGCCGTACATCACAAACCGGTCGCTCTGCATGGTGGCGCCTAGGTAGGTCACGGTGCCGTTCGACTGCAAGCCCTGGGCATTAAGGTGCACCTTGGCCCCGCCCGACAGACGCCCCTTGCCTTTATAAAGCGCGTATCCGCTGGCCGGCACGGTATGCACAAAGCCTAGTGAGCCATCTTCCTGCGTAGTCAGCGCCGTTTTGATGGGCGGCAGCGCCTTGCTGTGGAACATGCCTACAAAGCCAGCCCGCGACTTGCTGGTGCCCATCGAGTCAAACTTGAAGGGCGGCACGTCGAAGTAAGTGGTAGAGTCGTAAGCACCACCCAGCACATCGGGCTTGTTGAAGTACACGTAGGCCCCCGACGTCGAGTTAAACGACGGGAAGTTACCTAGTTTCTTGCGGCCCGAGCGGTTCTTGGGGTCATTCAAAAAGAGGCGTCCACTTTGCGAATTGCCTTTGTTAGTCAAGGTAAAATCGCTGGGGCGGCGCTCATTACCGGTTGCTTTTTTAGTCGATTTACTGCGAATAGTCAGCGAATCGATGTGGGGCATATCGATGTAGTACCCGTCGTAATCAAACTGAAAATCGCGCCCCTTAAACCGGTACGCCGACGCGATGACGCGTCCATTAAACTTGATGGTCCGGTTGCGACCTAGGCGCACTATGCCGCTGTCGGGCCGCACCACTACGGCGGCCGAGTCGTCAGAGAAGCTGAATTGCTCAACGCCCCGCACCAATAGCTGGTCCGAAGCCAAATTGAGCGTAGCCGACCGGCCCGAGCCCGTCAAGGACTTAATCGCAATGTGGTCGTAATCCTTTTTCTCACGGGCGGCTCCCACGTAGTGGCGGCCTTTGGGCAAGATGGTCACTACCCCATTCTGAGGCTGCACATCTACGTAGCCATCGCGGGCCAGGCTCACCACGGCCGAGCGCAGGTTAGCTTCCGGAATCTTGACTTCCTCGGCTACCTCGCGCACCGACATGGTCATGGTTTTGCCGTGGTTCTGGCTGTAACCCAGCAGCATTTGCAAGGGGTGCAGGTGGTTGATGCTCTTAAGCTGCTGATAGCGCGTGTTGGAGAAGAAGTTCTTACTCTCAAAATCGGCCGACACCTGCTTGGGCGAGGTGAAGATGCTAAAGTCAATCTTGGGCTCGCGAAGGTTCCAAACGAGCATTTCGGCCCGCACATCTACCTGGTGATACGAGTCCGAATAGGGCGTTTTGCGGTAGTTACCCTGCTCTTGTAGCAGTTGTAGTTTCTGCTTGGCCTTGAGGTACTTCAGCTCCACGCCAGGGTGCGTAATCGAGTCGTGGTCGCTCTCATACATTGCCACCGCCGCCCGGCTTGCCGTGATAATAGAGTCGCCGAGCACGTAGCTCCGCGAAGCGGCTCGAAAGCGCAACTTACCGTCCTGGCTTACCCGAATGTTGGCCAGCGAGCCGTCGAGCGCCGCCGATAGCAGCCGCGTCCCCGAGATAGAAACGCCGCCTTGGTACTTGATGCCTTCGCCCATGTTCTTGAGGCGGGCATCGTTGGTGAGCGAAATAAACCTAGGGTAGCCCGTATCGCCAGTAGCAGGCTTGCGGCGGAGGCTCTTGTAGCTCAGTGCCCCTTTCACGGGGGCTTCGAGCAGGTAGGGGTACGTGAGCGTAACCGGCTGCGCCGCGAACTCCGCTTTGCTCAAATCGAAATCGAACGGCCCTAGGTCGGCCGTTACGGGGTTGTTCTTGATAGTCCAGGCCACCTGGCCACCCGTGGCCACAAGGCGCGAGCTGAGCGGAGCGGCCGTACCACTTACTTTGCGCAGCACGATGGAATCGCCCGCCGTTCCCATCACAAAGTCGGCATCCTTGATTTCAATCACCGGGCCGCTCACCGCGGGCGGGTAATACGCCTCATAAGCTGCACTAGCCGAGGGCGTAAAAGGCAGCGTTGGCTCGTCGAAATCAGTATTTCTGGCTACTGGGGCCGCAGCGGCGGGCTTCGCTGCTGGTGCCGCTTTGGCTACGGTTTTAGCGGGGGCCTTTTTCTTGACGGGGGTACCCCAGCCATCATTGGACGAGCCCCATCCATCGTTAGCAGACGATTTTTTCACGGGCGTACCCCAACCGTCATTGGCCGAGCCCCAGCCATCATTCTTCTTACTGCTCGAACTCGACGACCACATATCAGCCGTGTCCCAGCCGTCGCTGGCGCGTTTTTTTGGCTTGGGCTTGGCTTTCACCACGGGCTTTGCTGGCGCCGGCTTGGGTGCAGCAGGCTTTGGAGCGGGGGCCACCGGGGCGGGCGCTGTCTCAAAGCTGGCCGTGGGGCTGGGCTCCGTGGCGGCGCCCTTGTGCGCAAAGGAGAGCTGCCCGCCCACCATGCGCAGCGAGTTGAAGCCCGAGCGGTAGAGGTAGCCGCCATTGAGCAGCCGCGCCGTTGAAATCAGAAACTTCTCGGTGTCGACGTTGGGGTCGCGGTCTAGCGACTGGCTCAGCACATCTAGGAGCTGGTCTACTTGCCCGTCGCTGAGCTTTGCCAGGTTTTTGCCCCCTACTAGGGCGCTGTAGAAAGTAGCGAGGTGGGGCAGCGGCCGAAACTTCTTATCCAGCATTTTTTGCGACAGCTCCGCAATGCGGCTTTGCTGAGTGCTGGTCAGCTGGTTGCTGCCCCACAGTTGGCGTAGCTTTTCCCCTGTAGCCTGCGCCGCTGCGTTGTTGGTAGCCAGCAGCATGGTGCGCACGTCTACGATAAACTGCGCAGGGTCGGGAGCTAGGTGGCCGTTGTAGCGCTGCGCCACTATTACCTGGGCCGGCCGTGTAGCGCCCGGCGCGCGCCCATCAGTGGGGGCGGCGGGCTTGGCGGCAGGTGGGGTGGCAACGGGCTTGGTGGTTTGCGCCGCGGCCGGCAGCAAATGCAGAAAACTGGTGAAGAAGGCGGCGGTGAAAAGTCGCTTCATAAGGTCGGGCAAAGGCACTGGCAGCAAGTAGGATGCCTGGCCTAATTGCTCGGCACCCTACAATTTTGTAAAAATAGCAGAAATCCAATTACGCAGCTCACGATGACGCTCGTAGCGAAGCCCCTGCCGGGTAGCTTCGGCCGTAATCTTAGCTAAATCTTCCTCATAAAACCCGCTGAATAAAATTGGTTTCCCGCTGGGCAGCAGGGCCGCGTAGGCGTGCATGTCTTCCAGCAGTACGTTGCGGTTAATGTTGGCCAAAATGATGTCAAACGGTGCTTCACCGGCCAGTACTTCTACCCCACCTAGGCGGCACTCGATGGTGCGGCAATTGTTCTCAGCGGCATTGTCGCGGGCGTTTTCCACGGTCCAAGGTTCCACATCTACGGCCAGCACTTGGCGGGCGCCCAGCATCTCGGCCATGATAGCCAGAATACCCGTGCCGCAGCCCATGTCTAGCACGCGCTTGCCGTGGTGGTCAATATCCAGCTGATTTTCAATCATGAGCGCCGTCGTTTCGTGGTGGCCAGTGCCAAACGACATGCGAGGCATGATTTCCAGGTCGTACTCCACTCCTTCGGGCTTGGGGTGAAAAGGCGCTCGCACCGACACCCGGTTGGCAATGACAAGCGGCTGGAAGTTCTTCTCCCACTCAGCATTCCAATTCTGGCGGGTGATAACCCGGTGCGAATAGCTAAGCTCGCCCATGCCTTCGTAGCGGCTCATAATTTCGGCTACTGCATCAGCATCAAATTCTCCTTCGCCCGTGTAGCCGCAAAACCCTTCGTCGTTGTCCTCAAACGTGTCAAACCCAACTTCGCCCAGCTCCGCTACCAAGATATCGGCTAGCTCGCGCGGGGCTTGTACCCGCAACTCTATATAATCCATGCTTCGTTAATTTATAGGAATTGTCCAAATATTTAGCCCTAGGTTCCTGTCTGCCTTCGTCGAGGTTTAGCGGCACTACCTAGGGCTGCCAAATCACCTTAGTTTGTCTTGCACCCGGCAAACGACCGCACTTTGATGTAATGAATAGAAAACTCGGCCAGATTGCGGTCGGATGTCACAAACAAGTTGTAATCAGCAAACTGGCGGTTTTCGGCTGGGTACCATAAGCCGGCTTTATCGGCAAACAGCTTATTATTCTCCTGGTATACGAGCACATCGGCAAAGGCCTCTTCGGGCTCGATATACACCGTGGCAAAGCAGTTGCTGCGCAGGCGCGGGTCGGTTTCGAGATAAACGGACCCGTAAATTTTGCAAGGCTCAATGCTTGTGGCCGGCGCCGACGAAGCAGGGCGCAGCGCAAGCAGCGCCGTAAGCAGAAAGGAGAAAAACATAACGATAAGGTGCTGAGTAGCCCAAAAGCAGTGGCTTAGCAAAATACATGCTAGCCCTACGTTGCGTTCGACGCCATGCTTGTCTTATGCGATGGCGCCGAACGCAACCAAGCTTAGAACGATTGCACAATCGTCACGAAATCGCGCGATTTCAGTGACGCGCCTCCAATGAGGCCGCCGTCCACGTCGGGCTGGCTGAATAGCTCGCGGGCATTCTGGGCGTTGCACGAGCCACCGTAGAGGATAGCCGTGTTGTTGGCTGCTTCGGCATCGTAGGCGCCAGCTACTTGCTCCCGGATGAAGGCGTGCACTTCCTGCGCCTGCTGGGTCGTGGCCGTTTTGCCGGTACCAATGGCCCAGATGGGCTCGTAGGCAATTACCACCTTGTCAAATTCCTCATTGCTGAGGTGAAACAGACCATCCTTCAACTGCTTCGCAATGAAATCGAAGGTTTCTTCTGCCTCGCGGGTTTCCAGGCTTTCGCCCACGCAGAAGATGGGCCGCAGGCCAGCACCTAGGGCAGCTTTCAGCTTCTGGCTCAGCAGCTCGTCGTCTTCATGGAAGTACTGACGACGCTCCGAATGGCCCAAGATAACGTACTGGCAGCCCACCGATTGTAGCAGCTTGGCCGATACTTCGCCGGTGTAAGCGCCACTCTCCTTCTGGTGGCAGTTTTGAGCACCTAGGGCCACATTGCCACCCTCACCCAGCAGGCGACCCACAATGGGCAGCAGCGGAAACGACGGGCAGATAACTACCTGCGGCTTGTCGGCGCCGAGTTGCTCGTCGTGCAGCATCTGCACAATTTCAGAAGTCAGGGCCTGCGCCTCGGGCAGGGTGAGATTCATTTTCCAGTTGCCGGCAACAAATTTTTGACGCATTGCGTGGAGCGATTAAATAGAACCAAGAGTGGGCAAAAGTACGGCCGGCTGCCGCACGCACGCGCCCCTCCCCTACGCAGTTGGCTTGGGCCAGCGTTTATTCCACATCCATACACCTAGGGGCGCCAGCAATACCAGCAGAACAGCCGTGGTCAGTGCCACCGCCGCCACCGGCGGGATAGTTTGGCGCTGGGCTACCCAGGTGCCCACCAGCCCCCAGGCCACCGGTAGCGGCAGCAGCAAATCGCGCCCCTGCACGGCCAGCACCAGTGCCAACAGGCCTGCTACCTTGGCCAGTTGCACGCAGCCCTCGACAGTGGCACTATCCGACCATTGCCAGCCAAAGGCATCGCGTAGGCCAAAAATTATATTCAACACCGTAGCTAGTAGTATCCAGCCTAGGTACAAGCTCAAAAACCACGTGGGCCAGGCCGGGGCTGTGCCTGCCAACACCAGTCGCCGAGCACGCGCATAGGCCACGGCGAGCAGCACTAGCAGTGTCAGCATCACGCCCAGGCTCAGGCCGATAAGCTCGTAGCTGAACACCAGCGTCCAGGCGGTGGTGGCCAACACTGCCAATGTCAGCACTGGCGTAAGGCGGGCCGGCAGCAGCGAGCGTTGCGCCTGCGGCCGCAGTTGCCAGATAGTATACACGACCAGCCCACCGAAAATAACGCCCCAAATGCTGAACGCATACCCGGCAGGCGTCAGGCAGGTCGGGTGGCGAGCCGACATTTGGCCATTGCTGAGGGCCCCGGCGGGCGGGTGGGCATTATATAGATAGTTGACGTACAGGCAAGCCACGACGGCTAGCGGCAGCAGCCAGCGCCAGAAGCGGCCGGCGGGAGCAGAGGTTTCCATACGCACGCTTACGAAAAAAGAAAAAGCGGGACTGTTGCCAGTCCCGCTTTTCACTAATTGATGGTAGTGCCACGAGAAGCGGCGCCCTAGGTGCTATACAAACAGCCCTTCTACCGACAAGTAGCGCTCGCCGGTGTCGTAGCAGAAGGTGAGAACTTTACCGCCCTGGGGTACTTCAGCCAGCTTTTTGGCCACGGCGGCCAGTGAGGCCCCCGATGAGATGCCGCACAAAATGCCTTCTTCAGTAGCGGCGCGGCGGGCCATTTCGAAAGCCTCGTCGCGGCTTACCTGAATGGTGCCATCCAGCAAATCGCGGTGCAGGTTATCCGGGATAAAGCCCGCCCCGATGCCTTGGATGGGGTGCGGCCCCGGTGCGCCGCCGCTGATAACGGGCGACAGCTCGGGCTCGACGGCGTAGGTTTTCATGTTCGGGAAGAGCGGTTTCAGCACCTCTGTCACGCCCGTGAGGTGGCCGCCCGTGCCCACACCTGTAATGTGAAAGTCGAAGCCACCTTCGGGTGCGTCGCGCAAAATCTCCTGGGCCGTCGTTTCGACGTGGATTTTAATGTTGGCCTCGTTCGAGAACTGCATGGGCATCCAGGCGCCCGGCGTAGTGTCTACTAGTTCTTGGGCTTTGGCAATAGCACCTTTCATACCCTGCTCGCGGGGCGTCAGCTCTAGGTTAGCACCGTAGGCCGACATCAGGCGGCGGCGCTCGATGCTCATGCTTTCGGGCATCACCAGCGTGATTTTGTAGCCCTTCACGGCGGCTACCAGAGCCAGCCCCACGCCCGTGTTGCCCGAAGTGGGCTCCACAATAGTGCTGTCCTTAGTTAGAATACCGTCTTTTTCGGCCTGCTCTATCATGCTCAGCGCGATGCGGTCTTTGATAGAGCCGCCGGGGTTTTGGCGCTCTAGCTTTATCCACACTTCTACGTCGGGCCGCTCGGCGGCAAAAAGCTTGTTGAGTTTGACCAGCGGCGTGTTGCCGATAACATCGAGAATGGAATTAGCTTTCATTGGTCTGAGCTGTCGGCTACTAGCTATTAGCTGTCAGCTTTTTTTGGGTGGAATAAAAAGAGGCTATCAGCTAACAGCTAGGAGCTAATAGCTAGAAAACTAAATAACAAACATTAGCTCGCCAGCGGGGTCATCCTGGCGCGCCATGTGCAGCTGTGCTCGATGGTACACGCGTGAGTGCGACGGCACGCTCTCGGTCAGCCACACGTTGCCGCCAATGATGCTGCGCGTACCAATCACGGTACTGCCCCCTAGGATGGTCGCGTTGGCATAAATCACTACGTGGTCCTCAATAGTAGGGTGGCGCTTGAGGCCCTGTTGATTCTTGGTCACGCTGAGCGCCCCTAGGGTTACGCCCTGGTATATCTGTACGTGCGCCCCAATTTGGGCCGTTTCGCCAATGACGATGCCCGTGCCATGGTCGATGCAAAAGGCAGTGCCAATGCGGGCCCCGGGGTGGATGTCAATTCCGGTTTGGCGGTGCGCATACTCGCTCAACATGCGGGGCAAGCGGGGCACGCCGCGCAGGTGCAGCGCGTGCGCCAGCCGGTGCATAGCCGTGGCATAAAACCCGGGATAAGAACTTACTACCTCAGCCATACCTTGGGCAGCTGGGTCGGCTGCCAGGGTGGCAGCCGCATCGCGTAGCAACGTCTCGCGCAGCAGCGGCAGCTGGGCAAACAAGGTGCTGGCTAGCTCGGCCGGGGCGGCTGGCAGCTCGGGCATCAAGGCTAGCAGCTCGGTCAGGTCAGATTGTAGTTGGTAGAATGTGGCGGCAATGGCATCGGCACTAGCCAGCGGCCGGGTAGCGCGCTCTGGAAAAAGGAGGGCTAGTACCTGCTCGGCCAGGGCGCAGAAGGCCGGGCCGGGTAGGGCGGCGGGCACGGCCGCGTGGGCCTGTGCCAATTGCGCAGCAAATCGTTCGGCGACGGCAGTGGACACGGCAGAATCATGAATGAAGAGACTAGGTAACTCGGCGGCAAGTATACATCACGCGGCGTTACCCATTGGCATTTTAACCAGTAGCCTACCCGAAGGTTTGCTGCTAGTTGCCACAACCGTAGCCCCACCCCCTGCGTTAGCCAAGCCAATACCGTGCGGAGCGGCTCTCCGATTTCCTTTTCCTTATACTGGCGGAGTGTTGCTCCGTTTACTGCCTCTATGTCAACCACCAACATCAACGCTACCGATGCGCCCGCTGGCGACCAGGGTGAAAAGAAACTGGCCGCTGGCCACCACGTGGCCCTGCGCCTCTGGGAAGATGAGCAACCCGGCGAGCCCAAGCCCCTTAGCAACCGCCCCTACGAAACGGTGGGCTACGTGCTCAAAGGCCGCGCCGAGCTGCACCTCGAAGGCGAAGTGACGACGCTGGAGCCTGGCTCGTCGTACCTCGTGCCCCAGGGTGCCTCCCACACCTATAAGATTCTGGAAACCTTCTCGGCTGTAGAAGCCACTTCGCCGCCCGCCGAATAAGCGTCGGCCTTGTAGATACCGAGCCCGGACAAACAGCCACCTAGGTTGCTTGTCCGGGCTTTTTTGTTAGCCAGGCACGGCCCGGGTAAAGAAGTCAACTGCCCGCCACTCTGAATAGTACCTGCCACTAGGTGCCCCCTCGGCAAAGCCCACGTGCCCACCCGCCAAGGGCGTTTCCAGAAAAAAGCAGTTGCTGGCCGCCGCAACGTCTCTAGGGTAGCAGGAAGCCGGCAAAAACGGGTCATTCAACGCATTGACCAGCAATGTTGGTATCTGAATACTAGCCAGGTATTGCCCCGAGGCAGCGTGCGCGTAATAATCGTTAGCCGACGCAAAGCCGTGTAGTGGGGCCGTATAGCGCTCATCGAACTGCGGAAAATCACGCAGTGTGTCTAGCTCTGCCAAGTCGAGCTGCCCGGGCAAGTGCGCCGCTTTTTCGCGCATCTTATTGCGGAGCGACGCCATAAAACGGCGCAGGTAAATATGATTTTGCCACCGACTGATGTGCAGCGAGCTTGCCTTGAGGTCGGTAGGCACTGAGAACACTGCTGCCCGGCGCACTTGCGGGGGCACCTGGCTGGGGTGCTCGCCTAGGTACTTGAGCGTAACGTTGCCCCCGGCTGAAAAGCCAGTAAGCACCACTTCCTCATACCCTTGTGCTTCGATAGCGTAGCGAACCACAGCGGCTAGGTCACCCGTATCACCCAGATGGTAAGAGCGCAGCAGGCGGTTGGTTTCGCCGCTACAGCCCCGGTAGTTCCACCCTAGGGCGTCGAAGCCGGCTTGGTTGAGCGCCCGGGCCATACCCCGCACGTAGGGACGGCTGCTGTCGCCCTCTAGGCCGTGCGAGATGATACCCAGCTTCCGGGCCCGCGCTGGTTGAGCCAGCGACCAGTCTAGGTCCAGAAAATCGCCATCTGGTAGCTCAAGCCGCTCGCGCTGGTAAGCTACTTCCGGCACCCGCCGCAGCGTACTGGGCACGATAGTTTGGAGATGGCCATTGAATAACAACGGTGATGGGCGGTAAGCAGAAGCAGCAACTAACGGCATAACCCCCGCTAAATTACGCTTTAGGTCTACTTGTACAGGAGTAAGCCTAGTACTCTTAGTTGCTCTACAGCGGTTTTTGTCGGGTTCTGGCGCGCCATTTTTAGTCAGCACTAGGATAAGCTAAGTATTCTTATTACCTTTGCCCTCCCAAACGTGAAAACCACAGCTAATCTGCTGTTCCTCTATAGAATTCTTTTTTTGTCATGGCAAACCACAAGTCGGCTATTAAGCGCATCCGCAGCAACGAAGCGAAGCGTGTACTGAACCGCTACCAGCACAAGTCTACCCGCACCGCTATCAAGAAGCTGCGTGGCACCACCGATAAAACGGCTGCTCAGGAGCTGTTGAAGAAAGTAACGTCGATGCTGGACCGCCTGGCCAAGAAAAACATCATCCACAAGAACAAAGCTGCTAACAACAAGAGCAAGCTGACAAAACTCGTTAACGCGCTTTAGCGCGAGACGGGTTCTAGCGGGACCAAACTCTGCCGCCCCACCGTTTGGTCCCGCGCCTCTTATCAGTAAGCCCCGCCCCTACCGGCGGGGCTTACTGCGTTTGGGGTTAATGAAATGAAAACTGCCAAGGAGGACCATTAAAAAAGGCCGCCCGGATGGGCGGCCTTTTTGTGGCTAAGAGGATAGGCCCTAAGCCACGCTTACTTTCACCATGTTAGCGCGGCCTTTATCCGTAATTGGCAGCGTAGCGGTGTTAATGAACACATCGCCCTTTTGCAGGTGGCCGGTGGTAGTGAGCACGTAGCGAATATCAGCAATCGTGCTGTCGGTGCTGTTGAAGCGGTCGTAGTAGAACGAGCGTACGCCCCACACCAGGCTCAGCACGGTGAGCAGAGCACGGTCGTCGGTGAAGATGAAAATATCGGCCTTGGGGCGATATTTCGAAATCTGGAAGGCCGTGTAGCCACGGTGCGTCATGCCAGTAATCACTTTGGCACCGGTGTTCTTAGCCAAGTGGCAAGCTGCCGACAACACGCTGTCGGCCATGAAGCTAGGCGACGAAGCATCAACGGGCCACCACTTGTTAAACAGCTTGGGGCTCCGGCTTTCCACACTCTTAATAGTGGCTACCATCGAGCGGATAACCTCGGCTGGGTACTGACCTACGGCGGTTTCGGCCGAGAGCATTACGGCGTCGGCCCCGTCGATAACGGCGTTGGCAACGTCGCTGGTTTCGGCACGCGTAGGGCGCGGGGCCGTTATCATCGACTCCATCATTTGCGTGGCCACAATGACGGGCTTACCGGCCTTGTTGCACTTCTCAATTATCATCTTCTGTGCCATCGGCACCTCCTCCATCTTCACCTCTACCCCTAGGTCGCCGCGGGCTACCATTACGGCGTCGGTGAGGGCGATAATCTCGTCGATGTTACGCAGGCCGTCGGGCGTCTCAATCTTGGCGACTACACGCGTCGTTTTGCCTGCTTCAGCAATGATGTTCTTGATGAAGCGGATGTCATCGGCGCGGCGGGCAAAGCTCAGGGCTATCCAGTCCACGTCGTTCTCGAGGCCAAATTTCAAGTCCTCGATGTCCTTCTCCGTCATGCTTGGAGCCGATACCTCCGAGTCGGGCAAGTTGATGCCCTTGCGCGGCTTCACAATGCCCCCGTAGATGACTTCGCACTCTACTTCTTTTTCGCGGTCGGTGGCGAGTACGCGCAGCTCCAGCTTGCCATCATCGAGCAAGATGCTGTCGCCGGGCTTCACGTCGCGGGGTAGGCCTAGGTAGATAGTTGCCAAGCGCGTGGCCGTGCTGATTTCTTTTTCGCCAGCCACAATCGTGATTTTGTCACCAGGCTTAATCTCTACCTGGCCGCCTTCTACCTCACCTAGGCGAATCTTAGGTCCCTGCAAGTCTTGCAGCAGGCCTACGTTGGTACGCAGGTCTTTATTGAGGCGACGCACGGTATTGATGACCGAGAGATGCTCATCGTGGGCGCCGTGCGAAAAATTGAGGCGAAATACATCAACCCCCTCGCGAATGAGCATGCCCAGCCGCTCGTAGGTGTTGGAAGCGGGGCCAACAGTGGCCACAATTTTGGTTTTATTGAACGAAGTGGAAATGGGGTCCATGCGGGAGAGAGACGTTAAAAAATCAGGTTTTCCTTGTATTTGAGTTCGTAGGGGTCAAATTCGCTGGCATACCGCACCGCGGGTACCGCCGTAAGGCGGTCGAGCAGTTCGGTGCCGGCTAGTTCATCGGCACCGCCCTGCACTTGCAGTAGGTAGTCATACTCGCGAATGTCGGGCGCTAAAAAAGGCTTGGCTAGGGTGGAAGGCGGCAGGGCCCGGTTGCGAAACAGCCGCAAAGTAAGTGCCTCCTTAGCGTAGAGGTAGTAGCTAAAGGCCAATGGCCCCTGCTGCACCAAGTTTAGCACAAAGTCGGGTTGCCGCACTAGGCGCAGACGCAAAAAGCGATTGAGGGCCCAGGCCAGCGTATAATCGTGGGTGCTGGACACGAGGCCAAAAAGCGCAAAATCGCAGTCATACTCAGCGTCCAGGGTCAGGGTCATCAGGGGGAGCGGTAGGCGGCGGCAAGCTGCAAAGCTACGGATTTTGACGGCCCGGCAAGGCCCCCCGAAAAGGCAGGGGCCAAAATCTTGTACGCACCGCAAAAACCCGATTCGCGGTATGGATAAAAAAAGTGACGTTACTTTGCAGGCAAGTTTCCTCTTAACCCACGACTGCAATGTCTGAAATCGCCGAAAAAGTAAAAGCCATCATTATCGACAAGCTGGGCGTTGAAGCCTCGGAAGTAACTCCGGAAGCCAGCTTCACCAACGACCTAGGTGCCGACTCGCTCGACACCGTGGAGCTAATCATGGAGTTCGAGAAAGAATTCAACGTTAGCATTCCCGACGACCAGGCTGAGAACATTCAGACTGTGGGCCAAGCCGTTAGCTATCTCGAAGAGCACGCTAAGTAAGTTTCTACCCTGCGCTCGTCAGAGCGTCTTGTCTAAGAAATTGCCTGAACCGGCCGGCACGCCGCCGGCCGGTTTTGCTGTTTATTCAGAATAGCTGTTTGCTATTAGCTTTCTCTAGTTGCAAGAGACTAGTAGTCAGCTGCTAGTAGCCATCAGCCACCTTAAAAATAAAATACGCCGCCCACCGGCGTCTGCTTTATGTCGTCAATTCGCCGCGTCGTTGTAACCGGTATCGGGGCCATTACCCCCCTGGGCAGCACTGCTCCTGCGTACTGGGAGGGGCTAAAAAATGGCGTAAGCGGGGCTGCGCCTATCACGCGCTTCGACGCTACCAAATTCAAAACGCGCTTTGCCTGCGAGGTAAAGAACTATAACCCCCTCGATTATTTCGAGCGCAAGCAAGGCCCTAAAATGGACTTGTTTACGCAGTTTGCTGTCATTGCTTCCGACGAGGCCATCGCCGATGCGGGCTTGCTCACGAGCGGCGTTGACAAAGACCGGGTGGGTGTAATCTGGGGCTCGGGCATTGGCGGGCTGAAATCGCTGCAGGAAGAATGCTTCCAGTTTGAGCGCGGCGACGGCACCCCTCGCTACTCGCCTTTCTTTATCCCGCGCATGATTGCCGACTCGTCGTCGGGCAATATTTCTATCAAGAATGGCTTCCGCGGGCCCAACTACGTGACGACTTCGGCCTGCGCCTCGTCGAACGACGCCATCATCGCAGCTTTCAATAACCTGCGCCTAGGTCTGGCCGACGTTATTGTTACGGGCGGTTCAGAAGCTGCCATCACCGAATCGGGTGTAGGCGGCTTTAATGCGCTGAAAGCCATGAGCGAGCGCAACGACGACCCCGAATCGGCGTCGCGCCCCTATGACAAAGACCGCGACGGCTTTGTACTAGGCGAAGGTTCGGGCGCACTGGTGCTCGAAGAGTATGAGCACGCCAAGGCGCGCGGCGCCAAGATTTACGCTGAGCTCATCGGCGGTGGCATGTCGTCGGATGCGTATCACATTACGGCCCCCGACCCTAGCGGCTCGGGCGTAGTGCTAGTAATGCAAAATGCGTTGCGTGATGCAGGCATTCGCCCCGAGGAGGTTGACTATATTAACACCCACGGCACGAGCACGCCCCTAGGTGATGGGGCGGAGATTAAGGCCATTGAAACCGTTTTTGGGGAGCACGCGCCTAAGCTCAACATCTCATCGACCAAGAGCATGACCGGCCACTTGCTAGGTGGTGCAGGCGGCATCGAGGCAGTAGCATCGGTCTTGGCTATTCAGCATGGCCTAGTGCCCCCTACTATCAACCTGCATACGCCCGACCCGGAAATTAACCAAGCGCTAAACTTTACGCCGAACGTGGCGCAGGCACGCGAGGTAAACGTAGCCGTTAGCAACACCTTTGGGTTTGGCGGCCACAATACCACGGTCGTATTCCGCCGCTTGGCTGAGTAGTCTGGTATCGATTGTCGTTTGCCTTTTCTTGTCATGCCAAACGCAGGGAAGCATCTTGCGTGGCGCACTAACTTCGATATGATGGTAGTTAGCGCACCACGCAAGATGCTTCCCTGCGTTTGGCATGGCGTTATTATTTTGACTACCCAATTAGTAGCTAATAGCTAACTATCATGCCCCTTCCTCTCTTCGGCCTGTTTCGGCGGCTGCTGGGCAGCGACAAGCAGTTTCGGCAGGCCGTGGCCACGGTTATCGGCCAAGACCCGCAGAATGCGCGGCTTTACCAGCTGGCTTTTACCCATTCGTCGGTAGTGCGGGCCGAGCCTGGTGCGGGCCGCCACCAAAGCAATGAGCGCCTAGAGTTTTTGGGCGATGCGGTGCTAGGCACCGTGGTGGCCGAGTACCTGTTTCGCAAGTTTCCCTATGAACAAGAAGGCTTTCTGACCGAAACCCGCTCGCGCATTGTCAACCGGGAGAGCTTGAATGCCATTGCCTTAAAGCTAGGCCTCGACAAGCTGGTGCAACTAGACAGCACGCAGGCGCGGGCCGCTCGCTCGCGCTCAGTAAACGGCAACGCGCTCGAAGCCTTGGTTGGCGCCGTATATCTGGACCTAGGGTATAAAGCAGCTCGCAAGTTTGTACTCAAAGGCTTAATTAAGCCATTTGTGGATGTTACTACGCTGACTACGACCACCTCCAACTACAAGAGTAAGCTCATTGAATGGGCGCAGCGCAATGGCAAAAACGTGCGCTACGAAATAAGTGGCGAGCCGCGGCCGGGTGGCGTAATGGAGTTTACGGCCACCGTGCTGCTCAACGACGAGGTAGTAGCCACTGGCATGGGCCTCAATAAAAAGCAAGCCGAGCAGCTGGCCGCCGAGCGGGCACTGGCGGCCCTAGGGGTGTAGAAGAGCTAATCAATGGTATCAGGATTGACCAAGTACTTGTACTCAACACTTTTCAACTTACCGCTAGCAAACGTGCACGTAAGCTGCACGAAATCTTCCATTCCGTCGGTAAATGCATAGGTAGTATAAGCTGGGCTAAGGTGTAAGGTTCGGCAGAAAGCTTCTTTTGTCACACCCATTTTTAGCCCACCAAAACTGACTTTGGTCGACGTGAAAGTTGCGCCAAGCAACAGCGTATTGTAGCGGTTTTTTAATAACTCTAACCGGTCGGCGGGGGTCGTGGCTAGCAGCACAGAGTCTTTTATAGCTGGCTCGTGGCGGTTTTGCCTCACTTGTTTTAGTTTGAGGTCAGCGCGGTAGCGCCGGTATAATCGGTCAGCTTCTAGCTCCGCCGTAAGCTGCTCAAATAGAGCAGCATTGTTTAAGCGTAATAGCCGAGGTTTACTCGTTTGACCAAGTACTACTTGACTGAGCAGGCAAAAACAGGTACTAAGCAATTGGCGCATATTATCCGTATAGCGAGTAAACACGAAGTTTATTTGCCCAATATAGTTCTCCTGAATCGCTCTTAGTATGCGTCTTGCCGGTGCCGCCCTCAACCAGATTCCCTTTGACTGGAATCATAATATTCAGAATATTAGCACCGCTATCGAGCAGGCTAAGGCCGATGGCGTGGAGCTGCTGTGCCTGCCCGAGCTGTGCCTAACGGGCTACAACTGCGAGGACCTCTTTTTGAGTGACTGGCTGCCCGCGGCGGCCATGGCGCACCTACAAAAAATTCGGCCGCTTACGCATGGTATCTGTGTAGTAGTGGGGCTACCGGTGCGCCTGCACCACTACACCTACAACACAGCCGCCGTGCTGCGTGACGGCGAAATTCTAGGTTTCGCGGCCAAGCAGTTTTTGGCTAATGATGGGGTGCACTACGAGACGCGCTTTTTTGTATCGTGGCCAGCCGGGCAAACCACAACCGTGGAGCACGAAGGCGAAAGCTGGCCTTTGGGCGACCTCACGTTTGAGCACCACGGGGTACGGTTTGGTTTCGAGATTTGTGAGGACGCTTGGCGGCCCGACGACGTGCGGCCCGCCTGCCGCCTGCGTGGCAAAGTCGACTTGATAGTGAACCCCTCGGCCAGCCATTTTGCAATGAGCAAGACCGATGTGCGCTACAAGCTGGTGCTCAATTCGTCGCGTAATTTTGCTTGTACGTATCTCTATGCCAACCTACTAGGCAATGAGGCTGGCCGCACCATCTATGATGGGGAGATACTGGTGGCGCGCAATGGACACTTGCTTAAGCGCAACCAGCTGCTCAGCTTCAAAGAAGTAGACCTGGAATGGGTCGATGTGGACTTTGACGAACCGCTGGAAGTGGTGGAGGCCATTGTACAACTGCCCGAACCCGACGAGTACCGCGAGCTCAACCAAGCCATCAGCCTCGGGCTGTTTGACTACATGCGTAAGGCGCGAACCCGAGGTTTTGTGCTTAGCCTAAGCGGCGGCGCTGACTCGTGTTTTTGCGCGGTGGCAGTGGCCGAAATGGTGCGCCTAGGTGTTGCTGAGTTGGGCGTAGAAGAGTTTAAGCGCCGCAGCGGGGCCTTTGACCAAGCTAAAGCGGATGTGACTCAGTCTGGCGCGGGCGGCAAAGCGCACCAAGAGGTAGAGCCTGTGGAAGAAGCCCCGCAGCTTACGGAGCAGCAACAGCTTATGCGGCAGCTGCTGACCTGCGCTTACCAGGGCACCGTCAATTCTTCGGAAGACACGCTGAACTCGGCTAAGGAGCTGGCCGACAGCCTAGGTGCCCGGTTTTTTGACTGGACCATCGATGACGAAGTGACCGGCTACGTGGGCAAGATTGAGCACGCCCTGGGCCGCGAGCTTACCTGGCAAACCGATGACCTAGCACTACAAAACATTCAGGCGCGGGTGCGGGCCCCCGGCATTTGGCTGCTGGCCAACGTGCAGAATTGCTTGCTTATCACAACTTCTAACCGCTCGGAGGCCAGCGTGGGCTACTGCACCATGGATGGCGACACAGCGGGCAGCATCTCCCCCATTGCGGGGGTTGACAAAGACTTTGTGAAAAAGTGGCTGCGCTGGGCCCAAACGGCCCTTGGCTACGAAGGATTGCGCCATGTAAATGCTCTGCAACCCACCGCTGAGCTGCGCCCCCTGGCCGACAAGCAAACCGACGAGCGCGACCTCATGCCCTACGTACTGCTCAACCGCATCGAGCGGCTGGCCTTCTACGACCGCCTATCGCCGGCGGCTGTGCTGGCCCAGCTCGTGGCCGAAGAGCCTACGTACGAGCTTGACCAGCTGCGTACCTACGTGAAGCGCTTTTACCAGCTCTGGAGCCGCAACCAGTGGAAGCGCGAGCGCTATGCGCCTTCGTTCCACTTGGACGATTATAACGTGGACCCGCGCTCGTGGCTGCGCTTCCCCATCCTGAGCGGTGGCTTTGGCGAAGAGCTGGCCGGGCTGTAGTTTCTTATAGCAAGTCAGACTGCTGATTAGTTGAGCCGCGCTTACCTTCTTTGTATAGAAGGCGGGCGCGGCTCGATTATTTTTTAGGCATCACAATCAATATCTTACCAATTAAATAAATAAGCCTGCGCAAGTTTTCCGCTCGAACTGCACCTAAGGCTTAGCGACGGCTACTACTACAAGTTGCTCCGCTTACGCGATTACCTAGTTGGCTCCGTTGCGCTGGTTTTTATGGCTCCTAGCTTTTCCCTGCCTTTTGTCTTCGAGTCCTTGCCTTCGGCTACTGCAAGCTGCGCTACTATCGCCGACGCTGAGCTGGTAGCGCAGCTTCAGCAAGGCAGCGAGGCAGCTTTTCGCACGTTGGTCGAGCGCTATCAGCAGCGGGTTTATAGCACTGCGTTCTCGCTGTTGCGCTCTGCCGAAGAGGCTGAAGATGTGGCTCAGGAAGTTTTCGTGGAGGTTTACGAGACAGTAACCAAGTTTCGGAGCGAAACGGCTTTGAGCACCTGGCTCTACCGGCTGGCTACCTCGCGAGCCTTGCAGCAGCGGCGGCGCGCCACCGCTAAGAAGCGCTTTGCTTACTTCACGAGTCTGTTGGGCTTCCAGAACCAAGTGCTGCACGAGCCGCCCGACCACGCACACCCCCTAGCCTTGCTGGAAGGCGAGCAACAACTGCATTTGCTGCACCAGCATATCAGCCGCTTGCCCAGCCAGCAGCAGGTCGCCTTCACACTGCGCCACGAGCAGGACCTTAGCTACGATGAAATAGCCGCCGTGCTAGGTACTACCACTTCGGCGGTAGAGTCGCTGCTGTTTCGGGCGCGGCAAACGCTACGCCAGCACCTTCACTCCCCCTCTCGCCATGTCTAATCAAGCTAGCGGCGCGGGCCCCGACCAAGAAGAATGGTCCGCCCTCCTTCAGCAGCTCCGCAAACAGGCGGCCGTTCATCCGCAGCCTTTTTTCTACAATCGAGTTCAGGCGCGGCTCGCGGCGCGGCAAGGGCTGGCGGGCTCCTGGCTGCCTGGCTGGGCACGCCGCCCGGCCTATATAGCGCTGGTGAGCGCGCTACTACTCGTGATGAGCGGCGATGGGGCCGCGCTTCGCTCGGCCGCTACCACTAGCCCCTACCCTACTTATCAACCAGACGCGGCTTCCTCGCCCTACTCTCACTAATGCCGTCTGAGCAGGCGGCACTTCTACACCTTGCTCACCAGCTACCAGCTTGCGGCCCCTAGGTACCTCTTTTCAGATTCTGGATATGGTAGGCACCGCCGAAGAAATGGCGAGCCCAGGTAGTAAGTACCTTTGAACCCTCTTACTTTTTTGTTGCACATGCTGCCTCCCCTCGCCTACGTTACTTGGAACGTCTCGCCCATTATTGCCGAAATAGGCCCGCTGCTCCTGCGCTGGTACGGCGTGTTGTTTGCCCTCGGCTTTGTTATCGGCTCGTTTGTGCTCACGCACATCTACAAAAGCGAGGGCGTGCGGCCCTATTGGGTCGATGTCATCACCTTTTACATGGTGGTGGGCACGGTGCTGGGCGCCCGCCTAGGGCACGTTTTTTTCTACGACTGGGACCAGTACAAGAACCAGCCGTGGGAGATTCTCAAAATTTGGCACGGCGGCCTGGCCTCGCACGGGGCCACGATTGGCATCTTGCTGGCGCTGTTCATTTTTAGCCTGCGCAATAAGTTCGACTACCTCTGGGTGCTCGACCGCATCGTGATTGTGGTGGCCATCGGGGGGGCTTGTATCCGCCTAGGTAACCTCATGAACTCCGAAATCGTGGGCAAGCCCACCACCGAGCCGTGGGCCTTCGTATTTCCGCGCGATACCGAGCACTTACAGCAGTTCACACCCGACCAGCCCGTGCCGGCTGGCGCCGTAGCGGTGCAGCGTACGCGAGTAGAGGGCAAAGAAGAAGCTGATTTTAAAGTCATGCCCATAGAGGGCGCAGTTAGTTCTGCAACCGAAGTAGCCGTACCGCGCCACCCTACCCAGATTTATGAATCGTTGTTCTGCCTGGTCTTGGTAGCGCTGCTCTACGGGCTGTGGAACAAGTATAAGGAAAATACGCCTCGCGGCTTGCTATTCGGCTTGTTTGTAGTGCTACTCTTTTCCTTCCGCATTTTTGTGGAATACTTCAAGGAAAACCAAGTCACGAAGGAGAGCGGCATCATTGCCGAATACGGGCTCAATATCGGCCAGCTGCTGAGTATTCCCTTCATTCTTATCGGGCTGTGGGTATTGCTGCGTGCTGGCAAAAACCCCAAGAACCCCCACGGTTTTGCTCCGCGCGACCTCGCCGAAGAGGAGGCTGCCCTGGCGGCAGCCGCAAAATCCTAGGTTAAATTTTATCCACAAAAGAGGGGCCGCTTGCACTATGCAAGCGGCCCCTCTTTTGTGGTATGTAACAGCCAGCGCTACTGTATATCTAGCTCGTAGACCGCGCCCTGCTCGGTAGTGAGCAAGAGTGTGTTTTCATTTTTGAAAGCGGCGCCTTCCGTTTGGCCCGCGCCTTTTAGGCTAATGTGGCGAGGCGTAGCTTTTAGAATAGCGTCCCAAGAGTTGCCATCAAGAATAAACAACTCTTGACGCGCCAGCAGCACTAGGCGGCGGCCACTGGGCGCAAGCGTGGCATCGGTCACTTGGCCCGGAATGGCTAGCTTGGTAATGAGCTTGGCCTTGTACGTGCCGGGCGTTTCGGGCACCGTGTACACTTTGCAGGTAGTTGACTGGGCTCGGTCTTTGGTAAAAAGGTACACCTGGCCATCGTGCCAGAGGCTGGCCTCGCAGTCAAAGTTGCGTTCGCTCTTATTCGGCGGAAACTCAGTTTGGTCGGGGTAAGAAAAATTAATTTTGCCAACCTTAGTGGGCTGCTCGGGTCGAAAGCGCAGGATGGCCAAGTTGCGGCGGTCGCTGTTGTTATTGCCGCAGTCGCCCATAAAGTAGTTGCCTCGGTTGTCGCGGCTCAGGCTTTCCCAGTCGTGGTTGGGGGCACCTAGGGTAAACTGCCCCACTTGCTGGCCGGTGGCATCGACTTGATACACAATTGGCTGCTGGCCATCGTCGCCGAAGGTGAAGTACGTGCCCGCCTCGGGCGCCGCGCACAGCCCCGAGCTTTCCAAGATGCCATCGGTAAGGCGGCCTACTGTGCGCAGGCCAGCTGGCAGGTCGGCACTCTTGCCTTTCTTGTGCCCACCTTTTTTACCTTTCTTACCCGCTGGGGCTTGCGCAATAGTCTGGGGTTGGTCGGCAGTAGCCTTGTCGCTATCGGCTGAGGAGCAAGCTGAAGTGAGGAGCGTGGCTCCTAGCAAAGAGCGAATGAAGAGGGAGAAACAGAGCATAGGGGGCTCTTACGCGAAAAGCAGTGCCGAAGGTCACCTTCGCCTCTAGGGTACTGGGTCGTAGCCCTGGCCACCCCAGGGGTGGCAGCTGGCAATGCGCCGCAAGGCTAGGCGCCCGCCCCGCCACGGGCCATACTTGGCAATGGCCTCGGTGGCGTAGGCCGAGCAGGTAGGCGTGTAGCGGCAGCTCGGCGGCGTGAGGGGCGAGATAAAACGGCGGTAGAACCAGATGCACCCCAAAAAAAAGGCGCGGGCCAGCGAGTAAAGCATCGCTTAAAGATACAACGGCACGGCCGCGGTAGCGGAGCAGCCGCATTGGTCACTACTACTAAAAATGCTATGAATAGGCAGTAAACCTTTCATCTGAACACATTAAGACCTTCTTACAAATATCCTATAAGCTACTTCTATCACAATTCGCATAAACGCTTATACTGCTGTATATTTCAACCTTTATTGCCACCTATTATTTATGCATCTACGATTATTTAAATTATTTCTTTTCAACCTACTGGCTTTATATGCTGGCCAACTGCGTGCCCAGGGCAATGGCCCGGCCGGACACGGCGCGCGAGCTGTAGCGCTGGGCGGCGCGGCCACTACACTTGCTAATGAGGTATGGGCCGTAGCCAACAATGCGGCCGGCCTAGGTACCCTTACCCGCCCCACGGCGGGCGCTTACTTCGAAAATCGCTACCTTATCACCAGCCTCAACATGGCGGCGGTGGCCTTAGCGCTGCCTCTGGGGGCAGTAGAACCGGCAGCTACCAGCCCGCCCGCCCGCGCCGAGCGGGGCGTGGTGGGGTTTGAAGCCCAGCGGTTTGGCGGCGCGCTCTACCACGAGGTGCGCGTGGGCGCGGCCTACGGCTATCGCCTAGGGGTAGTAAACATTGGGGGGCGGCTTGATATGCTGCAAGTCAGTTTTCGGGACCTAGGCAGCCGGCGGACGCTGGCAGGCTCGCTGGGCGGGCAAGCCGAGGTAGTGCCCGAGCACCTCACCTTTGGCGTGTACCTCTACAACCTTAACCAAGCCAAGCTGGCCGACTACCAAGACGAGCGCGTGCCCACGGTAGTACGCGCCGGCTTGGCCTACCGGGCCGGTAAACAAGTAATGGTGCTGGTTGAAAGCGAGAAAGATGTTGAGCACGAGGCGGGTTTTAAGGCAGGGCTAGAGTACCTGCCAGCCCCAGTCATAGCGCTGCGCGCCGGGTATACCAGCCTCAGCCAGCAGACTACGGCGGGCTTGGGCGTGAAAGCCAGCAATTTTCAGTTTGACTATGCCGCTGGCTGGCAGAATGCGCTCGGCCTGAGTCAATTTATAAGCGTGCATTGGCAATGGGAGCGCAAGCCATGAGTTGTGCCACTGCCTTGCCAAGGGTGGGTCAGCAGCGCGCATTCGGCTGGGTAGGCCGTGCGGTGCTTTTGCTGTGCCTTGGTGGGCTGGCACGCCCGGCCCGCGCCCAAGAGCTGCCGCGCCGGGCACCCGACCTCGACCGCCTCACGCAGGAGCTATTTGCCGAAACCCAATCGGACCAAGTGCCTTATGAGGACCTGTACGAAACGCTACTGCAGTACTACCAGACGCCTATCAACCTTAACGCCGCTCGCCGCGAGGAGCTACGGGCGCTGCTTTTGCTTTCCGAAACGCAGATTAGCAGCTTATTAGCGCACCGTGATGCTACTGGCCTGCTGCTGAGCCTCTATGAGCTACAAGCCGTGCCGGACTGGGACCTGCGTACCATCTACCGGGTGCTGCCCTTCGTGACGGTGCAGGCCGACGACCCTAACCGGGCGCGCGGGCCACTTTGGCAGCGCATTAAGCAGGAAGAAAACAACGCCTTGTTTGTGCGCTACGAGCGCGTATTGCAGTCGCGAAAGGGCTACGCTGCGGCCGATACCTTCCGGGGGCGGCCCACCACGCGCTACTTAGGCTCGCCCGACAAGCTGCTGGTGCGCTACCGCGTGAGCCACGCCCATGACTTCAGCCTAGGCTTTGCCGCCGAAAAAGATGCGGGCGAAGCCTTTGCTTGGCGGCCCAGGCAGGGCCAGTACGGCCCCGATTTTTGGTCGGCACACTTCTTTTTGCAAGAGCGAGGCCGCCTGAAAGCCTTAGCCCTAGGCGACTACCAACTACAATTTGGGCAAGGGCTGTTGCTGTCGTCGGGACTGGCAGTGGGCAAGGGCGCCGAAAC